>Ga0116229_10005273_pt1 | contig 21134 bp, 19 predicted proteins | sample S1TSphgellanicum_3_FD_87313 | JGI IMG/M metagenome (GOLD analysis project Ga0116229, IMG submission 87313) | Host-associated microbial communities from peat moss isolated from Minnesota, USA - S1T2_Fc - Sphagnum magellanicum MG | ecosystem: Host-associated > Plants > Peat moss > Unclassified...
CACCCTTGGGAGTGCCATAAGGTCCAAATTCCAAGAAAAAATTCCACTATTTTTACACAGGGAAAGTGACTTCCTGGAGTTCGGCCCCACCTACACAGGCTACTCGGCCAAATTCCAAGAAAAAATTCCACAGTTTTCACACAGGGAAAGTGAGACTTCCTGGAGTTTGGCCCTACCTACACAGGCTACTGGGCCTTGTAGGTGTGGCCTACAAGGCCCAGTAGTTCGGCCCCACCCACACAGGGTTCCGGGCCTCATAGGCGTGACCTCATTCCAGGAGGGGCCCATCCTTGTAGGCATGTCCTCATTCCAGAAAGTCCCTCTGAATCCCAACTTCCCCTATACAAAAAGAGGCACACAAAGACACCATAAGTGTTTGTGAGATTACTCATCACTTGGTGCTAAGTCAGCGTTAAATGAAAATCTAGGTGACATCATAAGTGGCAACCACTGTTAAATGGCCAATAACTTAATGTTAAGTGAATGTTAACATAAAATTTCCATGGTAAGTAGGTTTTCGTCCTCAATGACTAGTATGGTGTTAGCAGACTCAACACTAGAGTCCTTAACACCAAGTGTGGACGCAGCTTAAGCAGTAAAGACAAACTTCATTTCAGTTGGTCCATTTATGACATCATTTTGCTCTTTTGAGTGTCCTATTTCTTAGATGTATGCCACTCAAATCATAAAAATGATGATCATGGAAAACACCAAAGATACATAAGCCAAGTATGAAGCAAGAAGAAATGAAAAGATTTTGTGCTAAAAGGTTGATTCCTCGTTTCAAGACCAAAGGTAAACAACTGCAAATGCAATAGTCCATAACATAGGAAGTAACGGAGAATGAAATAACACCAAAGGAAAATCTGTATAAATCAAAAGTTTGGGTGCCAAGTTTCAGTCTGTGCTCAAAAGGGTAAAAACATGACTGCACAATGGAGCCAGAATAAAGAAGCTCAATCAATTGTTCAAAGAAAAAAGCTTCTGCAGAGTCTGCTCAACACACTCAGCAAGGATGGAAAAATTTGCTGCTGGGTGACAAATTTTTACATGGGTCATCGACACCTCGTACATCAACCCAAGAGACAAGGCCACATTTCTTAAGGAACCAATGATGATGATGATGATGATGATGAAGATGCAAAAGAACATGGGTTATGATATCCAGAGCTGATTTAAAAGCATGTCAATTCTGATTCTTCAGGCCTGAGCTGTATCCATGAATGAATCTTGCGGAGTCCTCTGTGTAAACGTGGGTCTCCTCTGCCAACCTATTATGCACATCCAACACATTCAACTTGTCATCTTCAAAGCCAGCAGCCTTCAGATACAGTTTGGTAGCTTGATGTCTATAAACCCTAAACCCTAAGAGGTACATTAAGACAAAAACTAGTTGATGGAAATTATGGTGATTCACACACTTTGCTGGTAAGGCTATTGGAGAATTAAAAGCTCAACTATAGCTGTTGCAATTCTACAATTTTCCATCAAATTGAATCCAACTTCCAAACTCTCTTGAAACCTTTCAAGGAGAATTAGTGGAAGCAATTGGTAAGTAGCTATCTAGATTATTGGGGAAAACATCAAAAATGAATAAGAAAATATAATGTGAAAAATTTTCTTTCTCATACATAAACCATAAAATGAGCCAGAAATAAGAAACAATAATAATATCTGTATACCAAAAAAACGGCACCAAAATAAAAAGCTGCAACCGAAAACAAAGGGTCTAGAGTCTTGCAGAAGGTGGATGTGCAGTTTTTAGGTTCACTCACGTTTTTCGAACATGTTTGTTCAGAGCAAGTGTTGCACACAATGTCTGACCATCCAAAAAGTGAAGGTCACCTTGAATGCGTTTCTGGATTCTATAGTCCGTCTCTTTTATATTGACTGTGGGAAATGCTTGGTCTGATGCCTGCACAATCAATCCCACCATCCAATCACTCTCCTAATCGACAGCCATTCCACGTCCTAGCTTTTCTTTTCTCCCACATCAATTCTAAAACCTTTGTGCTTTGGGCTTCACCCAATTTTCATTCCACAACCCATAAGGTTAGACATACATAAGAGGCCCTTGTATTTCAAGGAGAATTAATCAAAGTCTCCAAAACTGAAGTATTGATTGATTCTGTCTTTGCGAGCAATTATGGGTATTGATTGGGCACTTCCCTTCTGTATTTAAAAGTGTATATGTAGGGAGTCATGAACATAAAGAACTTAAGTATATTCCATATGGGAAATAGCAACAATTGACTTGTGGGATACATCAGTTCACTTTTTTGCCAGAAAGCCGGGAGTGTAGGTCAGATTTGATCCCCACTCCCCCATATTCTAGGTATTTGTCCAATCTGAAAATCACTTTCCATGGAGACTCAATGATTCCCTGTGATTAAAATAAGAAAGAACAAGCACAAAAAAACTAGATTGTTTGTAAGGTCCATGCTAGCAAACTAGAATTAATAATTTATCAATGTTTTATGGGGAGAGGAGGGAGGAGTGTACCTACCATGACCCAGCCCCAGGTGTCAGCATAGGAAGGCACATGTGCTGCATACGGCAGTACGTCTGCAGCATAGGAACAAAGGGGATAATTTAGATTGCCACAGAACACCCAAATTATATAATCAACACCAATGAGTTGTTTGGAGGAACAAACTGGAAAGAAAATCAAGGATAAGGTACTAATAATATATTGCATAAAAAGAATGCAAGGGTAGAGTTCCTAATTCGAACATTTGAAGGTTTGTCGCAAGGTGTTGTAAATGGATGAGTAGACTTCGGTGTGAGACAAGATTCCCGCCGGTCCAGCCTGCAATTCCCCATACATGACTTAACATTGTTACTATAATCCCAGACAGTTGGAATTCACACATATTTTTATTATGATATTGCAAGATGCTGATTGGATTCTGAAAGTGAAGCAGACTACTAGTAGTATTTCTGGTTCCACTTGCAATAAGATACCACACTTGGGACTTACTGTAGAACTTCAGTAGTATACTACCACACACCATGTGTTGATTTTTTTTAACCTCTTGGTCCAAAGTTTTCAATGAGTACTTGAGTACATAGGACTCCAAACCCAACTTAATTAGGTCATTCTAAAAAGATGCAAAAGATTACAACCACTAGTTTACTTGATTTGACAAAAGATTGAGATATTGGAATCATGAACATTTCCCCTTGAATCCCTACCAAAAAATCAGAGAAGAGGATGTGATGATGGAGGACAATACCTGGGTGACAAGGATGCCACCCACATTGAGTTTCGGCTTGATAACATGCATGTAGAAGGAGTGGGTGTAGAGTGTGAAACAAGGGCCTCCCTCCACAGGGTCATTTAAATCCCCTATTATAACATCAAATTTCTCATTGCGATTTTCCAGCTCCGCCCTGCATGTTCACATAATGTTCATTTGCACATTTTCAAAGCCAGAAATTAAGGAATGTGAGCTGACGAGCTAGAAATATTCTTACTATTAAGCAAAGAGACTAAGGGTCACAGTGAATAAGATAATTAAGTCTTCACCACTAGAAGAAGAGGCACAAGACTTCATTATAAATCAATGAAATCATGTAATTAGAAAGACACAATTATTGTCAAACAAACCAAAATTGTGTGATCTATCCATTCACTAGAAAGTTTAGCTATAATCAGGTCCAAATCTGCAGCAGTTGTATTAACCAGTATTATGGATACCTGGCATCATTGATCACAAGCTCCACACGTGTGCTGCTAAAAGCTTCAGCATTTTCAATGAGATTGCTCCTACAGAAATCCACGACTTCCTGCCAACCATAAAATTCCACAATGAAAACAACACCTCCAAAAACAGTAGCTAATTGCTTACTACTGCTACTAGACAGCACTTATTCTGTGCTAGCTGACTTTCTATGCATAGAACAAAATTGTGATCCACAACATCAAATGAGATGAAGAGGAGAAAAATTGCAAAAACCATACCAAAAGAATTGATACACAACAAAAGCCAAAATGAAACAAAACAAACAGAGGGGAGATTGGAAGCACTAGTACTAGATCAGGGATTTTTGTGAAGACTCCCCTTTGTTGTATATTCTAAGATCTGTGTGTTTTAAAGCTGAAAACAAATAACAAGGTTGGCAGGAGAAAGGAACATGAGAGGACACAGAGAGAGGTAATGTCATAAACCTGATCAATGTCACACATGACCACTTTCTTGACACTGCTGTGCTTCAAAACCTCTCTGGCTGTTGAGCCTTCACCTCCTCCCATTATGAACACTTTTTTGGGACTGCCACCACCAATAGGTCAAAAATTTTGAATAAGAGAAGAAAGGTCAGTTGATATAACAATAGCACAAACTATAGAAACTCTTTCAAATGCATTGCAACCAGCACATAGAAGAACATCATGCATGAGGGTCTTCTAGAGCAAAGAGTCAACAAAGTTTCCTAATGATGTGGCAGAATCTCTCCTGAGTACCAATTCCATCAGATAAAGCAGGGCAATCGGTCAGTCCCAGATCGTGACCACCTACCATTTGCCCATACCAATGGCCACTACCTAGTACCAAAAGAACACATTGAATTTGGGTTTTTTCCATGGTTGCTATAAACTAAGCATCCACGAGACCTCACGAGTAAGTTAAGTGATTGATGGCCGCTTTTCTTTCTATTTTGCCCATAACCTTTCTATGTTTGCAGCACAGGGGAGAACTCTAGACTTTGGGTTTGTTTTGGAAGGTTGTGGAAATTAGAGTTCAGGACTGACTTGGAGTGATAAAGGAGAGCAGGGTGCACAATGGACTCATGGTACACAAACTCATCAGCCTCTGCACTTTGAAGCTTTCCATCCAACAGCAGAACCTGCAAAAAAAGTACACCAAATTCATGAAGAAACAAAACTATCGAGGCTGCTTTATAGGACTTTATAGTAATGGTGGTGTTTTTGCCACTTCTTTGCAAGAAAAATAAGGACTTATAATTTAGCTTTGCACTGATTTACTATCTATCCTGAATTGAAGGCCATCATCATCAATGGATTTTTCCAAACCCCAGAAACAACAAATCCAATCTTGGCTAAACAAGAACCAACACTGATGTAAGTATGTACCCCCAAGTCCAGAATTTTTTTAAAAAGAGAGGACTTTGTTATTGATGCTTAACTACCTTGCCAAATGGTCCACTCTCCACAAGCTCGATAGTTTGAAACTCACTTTCGCCTGTGTGCAAAATCCTGCACAAGAGAAGAGCCCTCATATTGCACAGTCAGTCAATGTAGATGCAGATCTCTAATTTCTACTACCACATCACCTTCAGATCACACTTGGATTTGAAGTCAAGAAGAAAATTTGCACTTAGAGATTCATGTAAGAAGAATTCAAAGTCAATTAGAGAGAGAATTTTGCACTTAGATTCATGTAAGAAGATTTTGAAGTCAAGGAAGAGAATTTTGCACTTAGAGATTCATGTAAGAAGAATTCAAAGTCAATTAGAGAGAGAATTTTGCACTTAGATTCATGTAAGAAGATTTTGAAGTCAAGGAAGAGAATTTTGCAAAATGAAGTGCAAAAAAGTCATGAAGAAGAGGATTTTGCACTTAGATTTCTGTAAGACGAATTTGAAGCCAAGAAGAGAAATATTTTGCACTTTAGAATTTTACATGTTGTAACAAGAATTGAAGTCAAAAAGAGAGTTTTGCAGCAGGTAAGCAAAAGCTTCAAGAATCTAAGAAAGAGTGGTTGTACCTTTTCTGTTGCTCACACAAAAGAATTATTAGATACTCAGACTATCTAACGGAACGGAACGGAACGCTTTTCTCTTTTCAGATCATGAGGAATCGCTGCTGCTGCTAGCTGTCGTTAGAGTAGTTATGAGAAAGTTTTGAAAATTGTTCGTAATCAATTATAACAAGTAGCCTTTGGTACTTACTGAAGGAAAGGCAGTTGCTGCAGAACAACAAGGACACTCAGAAACAAACAAACAATAAATACGGCGCTCTCCCCCCTTGTTACGACAAAGTCCAAGCGCTCTCGCCCTTGTTACGACAAAGTCCAAGCAAAACCACAAGTTTTAACTGACAGGTACAATCCTTATGCGACGGGGTTTAGGAAGCAAACAGACAACCAACGGACGCAAGGGTGGGTGTAGAAAGTACTAAGTACCCACCGTGCAGCACACCGCATGGCATGACGCTGCTGCTGCAGCAGGCAGTCATTTGCTGTCGTGTTCAGAGCGCGGCGGTTTTGATACGGAGATACCTACCGCTTCTATTCTGGGAAGTAACTATATGATCGTTCTGGCAAGGTTAGCGCATACGGAAAAAAGCCTCTCGACCATGCGCTTGCGTACAACAGCAGCTTCGTCGACTGTCCGCGAGGAGTAGTGTCGCACAAATCATTATTATCATTATTATCTCCTCTTCTCAGTACTACTACCACTACTGCTGCTGCTGCTATGATCATGCTGAACATTTCCAAGATTTCTCATGTGTACGACAAGCCCATACGAAAAAGGACAGAGATTTGAAGAGTTCTGGGCGGGTGGATTCTTCCTGCATCCTCATGAATCCTGTTATGAATCATGAGCCCACCTTTGCTTACGACGTACCCCTGGAGCAGCTTAACCCAGAATCATGAGCCAACATATGGTGAATATTGCAGGCTGGTTCATTCATCTACCTAAATATCATTGCTACTTCATGAATTGATCTGTGATCATAGCAAAAGTCTGGATATCTCCTGAAGTCATCATGATAACAGCAACCAAGCGGTTGGACAAATTATCACCTTAACTTTTGCAGAGGGACTAGTTGAAAAGCTCCTCGCTCCAAATGACGGTGTCCATTATTCTGCTGTTATGCTTCTTCTTGTAGCGCATCAGTTCATGGCTTCGGTAGACAAAGCCACCAGCGCCTTGCAGACTCGCTTTTGTAGCTGCTACTTCGACTGAGTTGGTTCCCCACAACCAATGTGAATTGCTCTTGTAACAACGTCTAGACTAGAGCAAAGACTTGGAGTTTGTTTGTTTGTTCATTGTTTTTTTTTTTTTTGAATTCTGTTTACATCTCATGTTGAACATTGCACTAGTCATGAACAGCTAGCAAAAGATGAGAGTGGCTCTGTCTTCTTGAGGAAGCTGCTTCATGTAGCCACAAAGAGGAGAGCGGGTTTGTCTTCTTGGCATGGATCAGCTCTTGTGGCTACAGGAAACAGCTCCCTCAAGGTCTTTCATCCTAATGTTAACAGAGAACTCTAGAATAGATATAGGTTCTACAGACAGACCAACAGACAGACAGAAAGACAGACAGGCAGACAGGAGGAGAAATCAGCACCACGTACATTATCCGAACATGAGTTAGACAAAGTATTAGACTAAGAAAACCCATGCCAGACCCAATTTAGTATCTCTCTTCTAGAGAAAAACGAGACACAGATATGGTCCAAATAATCTGGCACTGAAATCATATGTAGAGAAACACTGCAGGAAAGCCTCCAACAACACAACAACAACAGAATTTAGCAATCCGAAATTGCAGAAACAAAAATATGTCAGAAGTTTGCAACTGCAGTTGGGAGACAGGAAAAACTGAGAGAGAAAAACGGTGGCTTACTTAGAAACACCGAACACCCATCTCAGGTCAGGTTCCAGCTCCTCTTCGAACCACAGGCACCGCTTGTTGACACGCTGCTGCTGCACCGTTCCGTTGGTGGTGGTCATGGTACCATCACCTGCAGCTGCTGCTAGTAGCTGTGAACGTGATCCATTGGACGTGTGGTTTACCCTCTCCGTCGACGTTATGATGCCTGCTTCGACTTCGGTAGCGATTTCTCCCATTGCTGCCGCTGCAATCTTGTTCTTGTCTACAGAAGATTCTTGTTCCTTCAGATACTTGATTTTGCAGGCTGGTAACCACGTTGAAGCCACCTCAAAATCTGTTCCGACCGGCGCCTTGGAAGTCTCCGAAGCTGCGAGGTTTCCAGGACTTTTTGACTCGATTTGATGAGAGAGCGAGAGAGAGAGGATGTTGCAACACGTGCAGTCAACAACAGCTGACCGAAACTCCGGCACAAAGTGCAACAACAACCCAAAACTGGTAGCCTTCTTTTTGGATCAGACTTTCTTAACAATTGCTCATCTTCTTCTTCTTCTTCTTCACGCACTCATATTATAAGAAAACTCATAACTAGTTGCACAAAATAATATGAAACCTATGAACAACAGCTTGAGCCTTCCACCACCTTTGCAAACATATCGGGATCACTACTAGTACACAGCACACGAGAGTAGTACTGAATCAGACTGATCAGACGCAGACTGGTGGGGGCGCTTTTGCACACACAACAGAAAGGAACAAAGCAGTACTAGTACATCACAACACAACAGGAGACATAAATTCTTCAAACTAATGGGGTATAAACTAAGTAGTAGTGACTTAAAGAAAGACAAGCTGATGTGCACAGCGGCAGTAGTGCAGCACTTGCACAGCAGTCTGGACTTGAAAATCCCTCTCTCTCTCCGCTAATAAATGGGGTTTTGCTAATAAATAACAAACCCAGGCGGGTACTAGAACGAGAATCTGCTGAAACAAGAAATTGAAACTGCACGATCACTAATAACTCGTTGTACAACAAGCACACATGATGTTTGGAAACTGTGAGATGGAGCAATCTGTCTGGTGGTTGCCAGCAGTCATATGTAAGGAAAAGTAAGAACCGAACAAGTGCGAGCAAGCGTGAGAAACGGATGTGGGCTGGGAAGAAAGTCTAGAGAAAGAGAGAGAGAGAGAGAGAAAGAGGCGGTGGGGGAGAATTCGGTGGGCAATTTGTAGGTAAGAATAGGTGTGCACTTATGCTTCTGCTGCTTGCTTTATGGAGGAGGGTCCTGAGGTGGGTCCGCCTCCTGCCTCCGTTTCCCTAGGTCAAAATTCCCAAATATCCACACTCTTTTTGGAAGCCCTCCCCTCTCCCTCCTTCCTCCCTCCCTGCCTCCCTCCCTCCATCCATGGGACTTGGCCCAAACCTCCCTTCCTCTCTCCCCTCCCCTCCCCTCCCCTCCCTTCCATGATGGGACTTTTGTCCAATTCCTCGCTTCCTTCCTCCCTCCCTCTTTCCCTCCATGGGACTTTTGCCCAAACCTGGACCATGGGTCCCATCACCAAGTAACTTCTTGCTTGTCAACAAATTATCCCAAGGACCCTACTCTTTTTCTTTTTTGTCTTTTTCTTCCTTTGATCTTTCTGTTTTGGGCTGGCTTGAACTCCTCCTCCTGTTCCTAAACGAACTTGGGTTCATTTTTTGGGGTTGGGAAGAAGGGGTTTCCATTTTTTGGATGGATTCTTTTTGTTGGCCATGGGTATTTCATACTTTCAAACCCATGTGTTTTCAAGGGGACCTTTTCCTTAATCTTTTGCATGAACTTTTTTCCTTCCATGTACCTTGTAGAATTGTGTTGGCCCATTTTCTCATTGGCACCAAGTGTCCTATTTTCCTGCACTCTTCTCCCATTGGGCAAAAATTATTATTTTGTAGGCCCCCAAGTGTCATATTTTCGTCATCTTAATTTGGAAAGTTGTGTACATTTTAGAGTTCAATTGAAATGAGACCATTGGTCTTTGCCTTCAACCTCTTTAAGCAAATGCTTCCTTTTACCCCCATTTTTCCTTGTTCTGTCACATCCTATGTTTTATTTTATCACTGCCTGTAAATCTTCTTTTTTTTGGGTATACCCAACCTCATAATTTAAGGGTCCCTCTTGCTTTCACCTTGCAAAGCATGTTAGACTTAGGCAAGTTTATGGTATCATAACATAAGCATGAGACATTATATTTTGTAACATCAAAATAATGGTTGACGAATTCTATCACTTTATCACATGAAACACTATCACAATATCATAGTTTCCTTAGATTATCAAATTTTCACCTTCTTGTCAATAGCCCTCCATTGTTCAACTTGCTCAATGGATTATTGAACTTTACGTTGTCTCTTATCCAAACTCAATTTGTTGCAACAACTCATGTCCTTCATATTCATCTAGCATAGGTAGCATAGGTAGTCTTGTTGTCATGTTGCATAAATGCATGATATAGTGTACACACTTATAGAGAAAATTGGAATTATATATTGTAATAAAATTAGCAACAATTAATATTTCACTCGTGCTTTGAATTTTTTTTTAAATCTCATTTAGTTGATTTGAGTTTTTGATGCAAAAATAACTTATATTAACCACATTGAGTATCCATTGATTCAGAATTGTGCTTACGTGCATTCATGCAAGCCAATTGATTGGACCAAAAAGTAGCCCAAAAAAAGTGCCCATAAGCCAATTTTGGGTGGCATTTTCTCTGTTTTTTCAAGCTTTGGGATGGTCCTAAGTAGGTTGGGCAACAATAATCCATTACTTCAAGCAATTGTTTTGCATTCATGTTCAAGCCATCATATAGATCACTACTTTGTACATGTGTGCACAAATCTAACATAAAACATATTTTCTCAACATGATATGAACTTCAATTGTTTTCAACTATAAAAAAATGTTCATAGAAAACAACATATAATTGATGCAATGTGAAATCCTTGAAACTTGTTTTCATTGACATAACATAATACCTTGGGCAATTCAACAATTCATTGTCAAATATTAATTAATTTTCAAAATTTTAATTCAATATTCAATTATAATTTTTTAATTTATGACAAAGGTTGAAATATTAATTAGCAATTCGATAGACGTTGAATATTAATTAGCTAAAAACAAACTATCATTTGCACTTTCATGAAATTAAGAGGGCTGAATAATATTTTTTTAATTAGTGAGAGAATCATTATTATTCTATTTCATCAAATTGTTGACCATTTTAATTGCACGCATATGAGAAGTCACTAGATTTCTTTGTGAAAACACTTCATAAACAAAACCCATTGAATGGAAAAAAGGAACCTAGGGAAAGAAAAAAACACTATTCATATCTTTTTAGACTTTCAACGTAGTTATCATGTTGTCAAAATTTTCAAAAAATTCATAAATAATTTAATCAATGTCAAATTGGCTTGACGACTATGATATCATTTAATTAAATTTGAATCCCTAATAACCACAATATCAATGATTGAACCATTTTGAATCCAAATGATATATGTTTTTTCATCAACTATCAAATCCCTAATGTTCATTTTAAATGTCCATAGCTTTTTTTAATTTATGCATTATGCACATATAATATATAATACATCTACATCATATATACACTTGAATTGGTAACATCAAACTAAGTCCGTAAATTGATCATCCAATTTTTGAATTTATTTGCCCCATTTGAATACCCACATACCATAATTTTTCATGTGCCATGTATTGGTCCAATGTAACTTGCACTAGGGAACCTATATGTAAATGTGCATCAAAAAAATTATGCATGTTGTTTAAAACAATCTATTTGAGAACATTATACCATTTTTCATTAACTTTTTTTAAATGTTTTTTTTATAATGATAAAAAAAAACATAAGGTAGCCCATTTACATCTCAATCATAAATTTTCATTTTCAACCTTCAACCATTTACAACCCAAAAAAGCATAATCATCAACATTATTTGGCATGATGCACTACCAAATATTGAAATATCATATAATTTGAACTTCATCGCTTTAAGACAATTTGAAAAAACATTGATGGAGAATATTTTTCCTTGTGGCTATCTCTTTGAATGTGAAAATTTTCATTTATAAATTCATATGCAAATTAACCTCGACCCTATACACTAATCAAAAAACTACCAACAAGCATCATTGTTTTTGTACATGATATTGCATGACGCGCTCCCAAGTTCCTAGTTAGACTCAAGATGGGTCTAAATTACTCAAATAACGAAATTGTGAAGAACTCAAAGCACGCTCCAAGCTCTCACCACTAGAAGGGGTAAGGGGGCGTCCTAAAGCTCCAAGATGGGACTAGGAAGAGTGACAAGCTTTAATTACTTACTCGAACCTGCATCAAACCAATCAACAAGTTTGTTAGATCATTTTCTAAAGCACCTTTAGTGCTAGGACCAACCACGGGCAACTCTAAACTCACAAAACTCACCACAACCCAAATTCGGGGGAAGGCACCACCTTCCCCCATATAGTATTCTTTGCATCTCTCCACGATGCCTACATCTAAATGGTTTTTTGTTTCGGGACTCCCAAGGAGGAGTCCTGAAATTGTCTCGATTTGGACTTTCGGGATTTTGCGAAATCATAATTTTTTGCCCAGACCTCTGATTGGGATGAAGTCTAAAACAAACTTGTAGTTCTCCTCGAAAGCTTACCAATGATGTATCGCACTCCCTGTGCATGCACCGAGGTCAGGCCGATTCCCGACTTTTAGTGGTTGGGAGTCAAATTGCAAGTTTGACTTTTGGCCCTTCTTTTTGCCATAATGTGTGCTGGAGATATCCAAATGGCCCATGCAAACCCATTTTCGACATCTACTCTTTGATAGTTTTCCAATGATATAAAGAACGCCCCAATGCAAGGTGTTTTGACCCTTGCAATCGAACTTTGAAGTTTTGGGAGTCCTAAAGGACTCCCAAGACCCAATTTTGGGAGTGTGAGTTTCATCCTCACACTCTCTCAAAATAGGGTTGTGACACTCTCCCCCACTAGAAGAAAAGGTGAATGTCATCATTGACACTTAAAATTTCTTTCGAGAATTATAATTACTTTCTTTTGGATCCTTGGCCATCATTTGTTGACTTCTACGGCAAGACCTTGCCTCAATCTAACTTAGGCATCCCCAAGTTTCTAACATTTTCTTAGCAAGTCCAAAGGTATCTCATAAGAAAAACCCTTAACCTTTGCTTCGTCAAAAGACCTAAACTAGCCTAATTGATGAAGCCCTCATTTGGGAAACCATTATTTTAACCTTCCCCTCATGAGGAACTCAAACCAAGTCTAATCTTGACCTAAGCTACTTGACATGACTCCTTTCCACAACTTGCGCCTTAATCATAACAATCAAGCCTTAACGAAAAGGTTTGTTTATTAAAGTACGAAAAGCGACATTTGGGATTTATAAAAACCAAGTCCCAAACTACACGATTAAAGTACGCAAATGGGGTCATGAGTTCCTGTGTTGTCCACGAGTACCAACCAACCTTTTGAGATGCACTTAAAGCTTGTGCATGTCCCTATAAGCTCACCTTGTTTGACTCATCTTTTGGGGTCAAGGTTTCGTTTAACCCCAAAGTAGGAGTCCGATTTTGATTTGGGCCTACGCAAGAAAGTTCCATTTGTCTGATGCCAACTTGACAACACTATTTACACTAATACCTTATTTTCGTGATATAATCTCTTGGAAGTTTTCAGCTTTTATTTCACTTACAACTTGATGTGGTACAATTTATGTGACTCCCTACCCCACTAAAAGAAAGGTGATGTCCTCATCACATTCTACATCTTTTTTTTGTCGATCTAATGTGGAATTTTTCTATGGTTTCTTGGGCATGTTCCATATCGGATTCATTCACCCAAGATGCTTCTAATGGATGGTATCATGTCCACTTAACTAAGTATTCTCGTTCTTGTCCTCTTAGTTGCCTCGACTTGAGCACGGCCTACACTTCAAATTCTAGTTCATTATGAACCAAATATGGTGGGGCCTTGAGTTGTGCTCCCGATTAGGCCTTGAGGCATCGCAGGCAACTAATTTCAAAAGAGAAACATGAAATGTGGGGTGAATTCTAAGATTTTCTAGTAGTTCTAACTTGTAGGTGTTGGAAAGTTTTTTTTTCCAACACTTTGAATGGGCCCACATATGGGCCCAAGAACTTGTGACTCAAACCTTCTAGCAATCGAAATTTTTTGATGTTCAACCACACTTCATCCCCTTCTTAAAACTTCACCTTTCATCAAGACTTGTCCGCAAAATCCTTGTACCACTTGTGTGCCTTTCCAAGTTGGCCTTTGCCACCTCCCACATGTGCCGCCTTTCTTCATCAAGTTGTGTGACCATTGGCACTTCTTCACTTGCATCACTCAGGGGTTGGCCATGTGCTGCCCAAGTCATGGGCATAATTGGTGACTTGCCCGTCACCATCTAAAAGGGGGTGGACCCAGTTACGGAGTGTTGCAAGTTGTTGTAACAAAACTTGGCTAACTCCAAATGGTCCACCCAATCTTGTTGATTCGCCGCCACATAATTCTTCAAGAATTGTTGGATAACCAAGTTCACCCTCTTGGTTTGTCCATCAGTTTGGGGGCGAAAGGAAGTGCTCATCTTGAGCTCCGACCCCATTCGCTTCCATAAGGCTCATTAAAACTTCCTTGTGAACTTTGGGTCTCGATCCGAGACTATGTCCTTTGGGAGGCCATGATGTTTGAAAAGATGCATGAAAAATAACCTACCCATTTCTTAGGCCGTGGCTTCATCTTTGGTGGGAATGAAATGTTGCCATCTTGTTAAATCGATCCACCACCACCATGATGGCGTCAAAACCTTTTGATGGGCAAGCTTACCATGAAATCCATGGACACATTTTCCCACGGCCCTTCAAGAATTGGCAAAGGTTGTAACAAACCCGTTTACTTCTTATTAAGTGTTCGAGTTTTTTGGCAAGTCAAGCAAGTTTTCACATACTCCTCTGCATTGTCTTTCAAGTTGAGCCAATAATAAGACTTTTTAAGGAGTGTTGTGGTGCGCTTTGCACCACCATGGCCTGCAAATGACCTATCATGACATTCTTTCAAGACGATGTCCCTCAGTTTCCTTTTCGGTACATAAAGTTGATTTTGCTTATACCACAATAGTCCATTTTGCAATTAGAAGTGTGATTTGGCTCCATTTTGAATGTTTTGCCTCACTTCTTTGGCAAATTTGTCACGACGGCTCGCTAGTTGAATTTCATTTTGAAGCTTTGTTTCTCCCACATACACCACTTTAATTTGGTGCTTTCGATTTAACGCATCAGGCACCACGTTCTCCTTCCCGGGCTTGCGTCAAATGTCTACATTGAACAAGGCCAATGTGCCTTGCCATCTCATTTATTTCGAGGATAACTTGGGTTGAGTGGCAAAGTACTTCAAGGTCACATTGTCGATCCACACCACCACATCTTTGGAGCTTATGTAATGGCTCAAGTCTTGAGACAATGTATGACCGCCAACATTTCCTTTTCATGTGTTGGCCACCTTTGCTCCATTTCGTTCAATTTCTTGTTCTCAAATGTCATCAGTTTTCCTTCTTGCACTAGGACTCCTCCAATTGAAAGTTGAAAGCATCAGAATGAATCTTAAAATCTTTGTCGAAATCGAATAACTTTAACACTAATGCTTTCACCAAAATGCCTTTCAAGGTCTCAAAGACCTCGTCACATGCTCCATCCCATTCGTAAGTTCCGGCGGACTTTTTTAAAAAGTTTGTCAAAGGTGCGACCATCTTCGCAAAGTTTTTGATGAACTTGCGATAATAGGAGGCCAATCCTAAAAAGGATGTTAAGGCCAGAGCCAACTTAGGCGGTTCCCAATCCCAAATTGCCTTCACCTTGTGATTGTCCATCTTCAAACCTTTTTAAGTGATCTTATGTCCAAAGAAGTCCATTTCCATCACCCCGAATTCACATTTCTCGAGCTTGGCATACAACTTGTTTTCCCTCAATCTTTGGAACACCTTTCGGAGGTGCTCCACATGGTCTTCCAAGGAGCCACTATAGATCAAAATGTCGTCTATGTAAACGACGACAAAGTCATCAAGTCATTCTCGGAAAATGTCATTCATGAGAGTGCAAAACGTGGCGGGTGTGTTGGTGAGCCCAAAAGGCATCACCAAAAATTCGTACGAGCCATATTTTGTGCGATAAGCAGTTTTTTCTTCATCCCTTTCCGCAACTCGAATTTGGTAATACCCCGAACGTAGGTCAATCCTACTAAACACTTTAGCTCCCAAAAGTTGGTCAAAGAAATCATCAATCCGAAGTAATGGGTATCAGTTTTTCACCATCGCCTTGTTGAGGGCTCTATAATCCACACACATCTTCAATGTCCCATCCTTCTTGTGAACAAAAAGGATAGGTGCCCTATATGGCAATTTGTTAAGTTTAATGTATCCATTCATGAGGAGTTCTTCGAGTTGAACTTTAAATTCTTTCAACTCCTCATGGCTCATTCGATATGGGGCCTTGGCGAGAGGTGCCACTCCTGGCATCACCTCGATCACATGATCAATTTATCTTCTTGGGGGCAAGTCCTCATGCAACTCTTCAAACATCACATCTAAGAACTCATCCAAAACTTGTTTAATGTAATTCGGGGAAGTCACCAAATTGGCAGCTTCCTTGGGCTCATACTCATCCAACACCCACATGACACACAACATGTCGTAACCTCCCACACATTCTCTTTCCCAGGTTTTTCCTAACATAAAGTGGATGGTTGATCCACCCCCGCAAGGCATTTCGTGTGCCTTCACCCACACGATCCCGCTTTTGGACGGGATTTTAACTAGTTTATTGTGCCCTTCTATGAGCACATTGTTTTGGGTGATGAACTCCATTCCTAAAACGCAATCCATTCCACCTAAAATGAAAACCAACAAGTCCACCTTTCCTTTCCAATTTCTTAGTTGAAAAGGCATTTCCTTTGCTTGTGACGTAGTGGGATGGGGAACCCCATCCGCGATGTGCACCTTGATGGGTGCCTTAAGCTCCTCCAATTGGAGCTCCATCCTTTTGGCACTTTTCTGGAGTTATGAAATTGTGAGAAGCCCATGTGTCTAAAAGACATAACACATTTCGCTTAGTAATTTTCCCCTTCAAGAAAATAAGTCGATTGCATTCAACTTGGGCTAGGTTCGCATTACGGGCAATTACTTTAGAGCCTCTATTCCCCACTCCGGTCTTGGGATAATCTTTGGATTAATGCCCCACTTCGTTGGGGTTGAAACATGTTCCCTGAGGCTTCCCACTAACATCTCCCTTGGGTTGGCTCCCTTTGAAGGGGGCCCCTTTCTTTGCAAAATTTCCCTTGGGCTTGAACCCCGAACCTTGGAACGGTTTAGGCTTTTCCTTCCATGGGCTTCCTTGCCCTCAGTTCCATTCTCCCTCATGGCGTGGCTTCTTGTGAAGGAACTTGTTGTCCTTCTTGAACCCGGATTTTTCACCCCGTCCCACATCCGAAAAGCCTTCCACTTTCATGATGGCTTCGAATAGTAAGGGGGGCCAATTTTCCTCAAGCTTACGCTTGGCCCAAGTTGGAAGCCCCATCACAAATTTACACACGTGATCCAACTCATGCATGTGTCGGATCTCAAACATGAATTCAGAATAAGCCCCCACATATTGTCGCAAGTTGTCATTTGTGGCATTCACAAGGTCGCAGAATTTGCACCTCGAGATGTAGTCGGAGTTCCTTTGAACAAATTCGGATTCGACACGTTCCTTAAAGAATTCCCAAGTGTAACCATGGTTCTTCCCCTCCTCTTGTTTCACTTTCCCCCACCATGTGGCGGCATAACCTTTTAAGTAGGACTAGGCAAGCTCCACGGCCGAATGTCGTCCAACCTTGATGGCATGCAAATAATCCTCCATTTAGGCAAGCCAAGCATCCACAACCTTTTGGTCATGGGCACCATCGAAATTCTCGGGTTTGGCCGGTTGAAATTCCGCATTCTTGGATGATCCTCCTTTGAGGGTTGCAACCAACTCACTGAAATCGAGCCTATTCATTTTGAGGAGGACTTCTGATTGTTCCTAAATGAATAAGACCGAGATTCGTTGCTCCTCTTCACTTTCAAGCTCATCTTGGTCCTCCCAGGTTCTTGGTTCGTCCTCCCCAATTGATTCCGATGGGACTACTTGGTCTTCGATGGGTTCTTCCAACATGGTCTCTTGTGCTTACTTATGGTTCTTCTTGAGTGCCATCCGAAACTCCCAAGAAGTGAATCGAGCTCTACCGGAGCTCTGATACCAAGTGACGTGCTCCCAAGTTCCTAGTTAGACCCAAAATGGGTTTAAGTTACTCAAATAACAGAATTGTGAGGAACTCAAGGCACGCTCCCAACTCTCACCACTAGAAGGGGTAAGGGGGCGTGTTAAAGCTCCGGGACGGGACTAGGAAGAGTGACAAGCTTTAGTTACTTACTCGAACCTGCATCAAACCAATCAACAAGTTGGTTAGATCACTTTCTGAAACACCTTTAGTGCTAGGATCAACCATGGGCAACTCTGAACTCACAAGACTCACCAAGGCCCAAACTCGGGGGAAGCCACCACCTTCATGCATATAGTATTCTCTACATCTCTATATGGCACCTACATCCGAATGGTTTATTGTCTCAGGACTCCCAAGGAGGAGTCCTGAAATTGTCCCGATTTGGACTCTTGAGACTTTGCAAGATCATAATTTTTTGCCCATACATCTTATTGGGATGAGGTCTAAAACAAACTTGTAGCTCTCCTCGAAAGCTTACCAACGATGTATCGCACTCCCTCTGCACGCATCGGGGTCGGGCCAATTCTTAACTTTCAGTGGTCGAGAGTCAAATTGTCAAATTGACTTTCGACCCTTCTTTTTGCCATAACATGTGCTGAAGATGTCCAAATGGCCCATGTGAGCCCATTTTCGACATCTACTCTTTGATAGATTTCCAATGATATAAAAAACGCCTAAATGCGAGGTGTTTTGACCCTTGCAATCAAACTCCAAAATTTTGGGACTCTCGAAGGACTCCTAAATCCCAATTTTGGGAGTGTGAGTTTCATCTTCACACTCTTTCAAAGTAGGGTTGCGACATTGTGTACCTCCCCAACATGGTGGATCTTGGGATACTAATCACAAATGTTTGCTTAAAATTGAATTTCTTTCATAAATATGGAACAAACTATGATTTTGTTTGTCCTTTCCACCAATCCATTAATGGTAAGTTTCTAAACATGATGTGCATAATAAAACTTCCAAGACTTCACTCAAGAATTGAAGCCCATTATTTGAAACAATATTTAATGGTGCTTCAAGTATTGTGATAACACATCCATGTAAAAATTATTCCATTTTTTGTTTTACAATATATTTCAAGGCCTCAATTTTTATCAAATGTGTTAAATAATTATTGGTAATAATAACTTGAATTGATGCCCATTTCTAACCATGGGTAATGGCCTCATCAAATTGAATCTTCATTTTTCAAAGGTCCAAAAAGTGGTATGGGATGGGTGCAACAAAATATTAAAAGCCACACTTCCCACTTAAGAGGACTATTATGGAGTTGAACTAATGTTAATAACTTTTTCCTTGATTTTTTCTAAGCAATGATTAATACGAACATATTCTTAAACTTTGTTACAATTATATTTTAAACCACATGTTTAAAAGATATAGGTTTAAGTAAATTCATCAAAATTCAAACATATGTCACAACCTATGAAATAGATGGCAAGTAGATGAAATATTGGATTTTATATTTTCAAATCAATGGTGTGGTAAAATTTACATGTGGACTTTCAACTTTTCATATTATAATAAAAATATATTCAACTTCTAATGTAAAAGCAAGAAGGAACACAATATTCACCAATTAGTTTTAAACCATTTGGTACTTACTTTTATTATATTAAAATTCTTCAAATTATGTAATCAACAACATAATTTTGTATTCAACATGTCATTTTTTCATAATGGGACTTTTTTTTAAATTGAATTTACTTTCTTGTGTCATGTTCAAAATTATAATCTTTTAAAATTAGATTTTGAACGAATGTACTTTATTTTTCCATGTTTGGATCCTTCTTTGTTTATGCCATGACATCCACCATAAGGGCTTAAGACTCCTCTTTAATCCCATCAAAGCCTTATCTTTTTGTTCAAATTACTTTGATCAAACACACTTGAACCTTTCCTTTATCTTCCATTATCAATTAGTGTAAAGATGAACTCATGCTCTCCTTGAGCACATTTGGGCATTCCATTGAATAATGCCCCATTTTTCATAGTGCATCATTGATAGGTCTTTCCTTAACATTTTTTATTTTGTTTGTTTTGGATTGCAATAAATGAAGGTTTAATTGACCCATCTAATTTATTATATGTTCCATAGTTGATTCCATGTGAGTTTTATGTGTTTTCATGATTGGTTTTTTCACTTGTGAAGTTTGTTGGAAATTTACTCATCAGAGTCGTAATGTGTGGGTGCTACTCATAGGGTCATTTCCATGTTTTTTCTTTTTTTGGTTAAATTGTCATCACATCTTTGAAGGTCCCCTTTAGTTCATACTTCACTTGTTACCTTAATTTTAGCAATAACTTGATGGTGAAATGTTCCATCACTAGTGCTTTGTACAAGGAAAAGTTGGACCCGACCCCTCATGTCCTTGTGCTTTAAGACATTTATGATTTGATTTTTCAATAAATTCAATTTCCTGTCTTTAAACTCTCTCATGGTTTTGGAAGCATCATGTTAAACAATTGATTTAATTCAAGATATATATCCTTTGTAAAATATATCTTTCTAATGGGGTTGTATCATATGTGTCCATTATGTTCTTATGGTTTTGTTTGTTGAAATTATATCATTGTAAGACCATGGTTTCAAGGAACTTAGGAAAAACATTAAACCATTCCCCAATAATGATTTTTTTTAATTTTGAAAAAAAACAAATTAGAAAAGGAACAAATTTTTACAAATTTTTTGTTTTTTAAATTTAAAAATTCACCCAAAAATTTGCCATAGATGCCTATAAGATGAAAAGGTGCTTAAAATTTTCCATTTTCATACTATAAATATAGTCAAATATACTTAAATGGATGATCACCACTTAAGCAGCATTAGAAAATTGAAAAATTAAATTGTTCCCTAGGCATTTTAAATCATACAACATTATATAAGCTATTTTATATTCTCTATAAATAATTATTTCAAAGTCATCTATGTTTTCCTAAAGAGGAATTTTCAAATGAAATGTTTTGAAAAAAATTATATCTTGTATTTATAGTTGCCCCAATATGTCTTTTTTTTTTTTACAATCAAATTTGAAGAAATATGAATTTTTGAAAGTGCACATATTTTGCTAGATTTTGTGTTTTGTTTTGAAATTTTGTTATAATTTCAAATCATACCAAAACATGTTAACACTTTTAGGTTTAATTTTTTATGTTATAAGCTACAAGTTTTCTTTAAA
>Ga0116229_10005274_pt1 | contig 21134 bp, 16 predicted proteins | sample S1TSphgellanicum_3_FD_87313 | JGI IMG/M metagenome (GOLD analysis project Ga0116229, IMG submission 87313) | Host-associated microbial communities from peat moss isolated from Minnesota, USA - S1T2_Fc - Sphagnum magellanicum MG | ecosystem: Host-associated > Plants > Peat moss > Unclassified...
AAAATCATGGTGCTTCTTGACATGCTTTTGGTACCATTGGAAAGCCCTCAATGAATAGGGGTGCACCCAATTGGTTTCATAATGTTTTGATCTATAATGAATAAATTTATGAATATTGAAAAAAAATCACTGAAATTCATTTAAATCAGAAGTAAAATCAATAAGGGAATTTGGGCACATTTTTAAACTTGAGGTACGAAATCTATTGAATTTTGAGTATTATTTTTTCATTGGAAATTTAATTAAATTTATAATTACAAAAGTGGTTTTTGAAAGAAAAATAAGTTGGGTAACCATTTTACACTTGGGCCAATGGCATAGGCCACACTTGTGTTAATAAAAGAGAAAAAATAAAAATGTAGATGGCTTAATTATGCAAACATAACAAATAAAAATGAAAATAACAAATGTAGATTACTTAACTATGCAAATAGAAATAAAATAAAAATAAAAATAAGTAATGTGAATAGATATGCAAGGTATCATAACATACATTAATTTTTTGGTAAATAATAAAAGATATTTAATACGAGAAATATATATAAATCTTATAATAATAATAATAATGTGTACAACAACAATATTAATTTCCACCAAAGGTGAACTTTATAAGCAACATGGGTCACCTTTGTTATTCAACAACTACATGAGAAATGATAGGTTTATAATGAATTTTTAAATTTTTTTGCAAACAAAAAAATTCAAATCAAATGATTATACAAGTATATGGCCTCTAAACAATATCAAGGGAAAAAAAAAATTACTTATTTGATTGATATTGAACAAATCTTTTCATATAAACACATATAAACACAAAATTGTACATGAGATAATAAAAAATACATTGCACACAATTCCAATTTTAAATGGATTATTATTATAAAAAAAGACTTTTGTTGATACCCAACCATTGTTCATATGTAAAACATGTACATTTTGAATTCCAAAAAATAAGTTGTAACCAACTGAAATATCACTTGCAAATGGAATTTGGATTGGTCAACCTTCTAAAACATTACCAAAATTCACAATGGTGAAAAAAACATTAATACCAAAATATTAATGTTGCATGATATTATTAAAGGTTCACAACATATATAAAGGTGGGAAGGGACAATATGCACTATAAGGTGTCATTGTTCCATTTATCAATAAAGTTGCAATTTGTAATGTATGTTGGAACATGGAAGTTTTGTAGGTTTTTCATTTGTGTTTAAAAATCTTACATGAATTTGATTATTTGTGTTTTACTTATTATTGCAGCATTCTTTAGATGTTATAACAACTGATTATTTGAAGTTTTGAAATGACATAGTTTGTAATTTATTTAACTTGTATTTTTTTTGTTGTATTATTAATTGACAACGGTGAATATATATTTGTTTCATCAATGAATGTTGTGTTTTTCATATCATTTTCAATATCATGTGATTGGATCTTGTTGGGTGGTAAATGGCATAACTCAAGTTATGAATTTCATACAAAATCATATACTAAATTCACAATTTTAGCTATGCCATTGTGATTTGTTGGTAGTTGACCCTAAAATTTTGTATGATATATTGTTGATTTGATGATTTTTTGTTAATCATAAAAAATTTCATTCTTGTTATAGTTTTCATTTTGGATATTTTGATTATTTTATTGTTTGTTTGCTTGTCACAATGAATTATACCAATGTATATATATGTGAAATTATAATCAATCAAATGTTCTAGTGTTAAAGGTCAAAACAAATTATTAGGATTATATGTATAAAAACTATGATTGTAGGACATTTGATTGTAGGAGATTTGACTATAGGTGACAACATGAGATGAAACTAGGAGATGACAATAGGAAACGATTGTACGAAATGATGGTAGGAGATGACTTAAGGAGATGAAAGGTAGGAGTTGACTACATGAATGATGGTGCAAGGTGACGACATGAGATGATTGCAAGAGTTGACCATAAGAATTGATTGCAAGACTTTACCACTTAAATTTGTTACTTACTTTTAATACCAAAATTTAGGTATTATATGCAAACTATTGGTTAGGATTTTTAGAGTATAGACAAGCTTTATTTTTGTTAGTTTTTAAATAATTTAAAGGTTTCAACTATTTTGAATAGAATCACAATTTTGGATTATATTTTTTCATTGTTAGTTTTGATGTACTTTAATTAGGTGTGGGCTAATGTTGCCATAGTATAGCTTGTTTTTCTTAGGTATTCCATGTTGGAGGGATATAAATTTCTACTTCTTGATGATATTGAGTTTATTTCCACTATAATTTTTAATTTTTTACTCTTTTTTAAAAGTTATATTTGTTTCACCACATTAAATGTTCAAGATTTGCAATTTTATTCCAAGTTTATTCCATGTTCAGTCATTTTAAGAGATTAGTAATCTATTTGTACTATCATCTATAGAATTTTTTGTCATAAACTATTTATCATTCCAAAGTTGCAAGAAGTGTATTTCACCTTTTGCTATTATTTTCTTTTGTTTCCAAACCCAAAATATTACTGGTGTCTTTAACATTTAGTAAGTTCAACAAATAACTGATTGTTTTGGTGGTTAATATTCTTGTTGGCTTCCAATTGTATTCAAATAACATATGAATAGACATTGACTTTTGTCGATTTAATCATGTTTACAATTAGGATTTTTAGTTATTGTTTAAGTTATTTGTATTACAATTTGCAAAAGAGAATACATGTGTGAAATGTAAATCAATGTATTTGTGATGTAATATGTAATGTAATGAATTAATAATTTTTATCTTTGTCAAAAGCTGCTATAAATTTTAAATTGTGATTGCATTACAATGTTGACAATATCCATGGATTTCCATTATTTAACCATTTGTTTGTTCTTTTTATGTGTAATGATCTAGTTTCAACACTAAAATGAGTTTCATTAATTAAGGGTCGAAGGAAACCATACTTACATAGTGTTTTCAATGCATTAGCATATGTTTTATAACATGTTGGATTACAAACATGTCATTTACATATATTCATTAATTTATATATTTCATTTTGAAATAATTTGAAAAATATTTTGTTATTGATATTTGGGGGCCCTATGGTGCGTATGTGATCAACATTATCATCGATGCAATCTACTAATATTTGTTTTGCATGATTTATTTTGATTGATGTTTCATATAATTATTTAAATATTTAATCATGTTTGCTTGCAAATTCTCATCATCATGCAAATATCAAAAGCTCATCATTGCTTATTTGCATCATTTTATACTCAACATGTTTGTGTCATAAAATGAGTTGAGATTAATGTTTTGTCCACTTAGAACTACTAACAAAAGGATGATGAACCAATGCTAGATTTAGTGTGAAAAATAGACTTAATGTTCCCATGAAATTTATCATACTAAAAATTTGGTCTCTTTGTATTGCACAATTACTTCCAAAGTAATGAAATAATTGCTAAATATTTTCAAATGTTTTAATAAATTCCAAATAATTTTCTTACAATGTATCTTTTGTGGGTGTGCAATGATGTCATCAAAATCTATAGTTTGTATTTCATTGAAAAGTTCTCTTTAATTCATGTTTGATGATTTTGATACCAATAATTTAGCTCCAAAATATATTTGTCTATGTTATATCATGTTACATAACAAAAATAGAAATAATTATGTTTTAAATTTTGACAATTTGTTTGTTTAAGTTCATCAAGTGTTTCACATGGGTTTGTAATGATACTTTGATGGGTTTATTATTCATTTTGTGAACACTAATTCCAAAAGGAAATAGGTGGAAAACATGTATGTTATTAGGTTTGGATTGTTATATTCATTGATCATTATGGTGTAATGGTTATAGGATAAATATTGATTATGGTGTAAATTTTGGAACACATTATTCATTTATTCATGTTTATGTCATCAAAATCTATTAAACCTAATGTTCATGTACAATTTATTTCATCACAAATGCAATAATGACCAAATTCAAAGTTAGATTTTCAAGGAAAATCTTGAATTATTTTAGACAATATATATACTCGATTTGTGGTGGGAAAATATTAGATTTTTTATTGAAATTTTATAGATATATTTGATTTAAATAAATATCTATTTTTTACATTCATTTTTTATTTGTTCCAAAACAATTGCCTTCATCGTTGTCTTTTAATGTTTTTTTCATATTTTGTTTTATCATAAAAAATTTGGGTGTTTATTTCAATATTATGATTTGTCAATGGAAATAACTAATTGTAATTATACCTTTAATGAAAATTCAAAGTAATATGTTTAAGTTAAATTTGTAAAAGTTGTGTATAATTTGAAATATGGATATTATGTTTCACATTAATTGATAAAATTGATGTTTTGATCATGATTTTTTATATATGATGCATAAATGTATTTATTTGTAAAGTTAAAAATTTCATAATACAATCACACAACATATGATATTAACATTACCATTAATATATGAAATTTATATAATCTTGTCCTTCTATATGATAAGCTTATGAATTTCATAATTGTCTTTGAAATATTTTTCTTTATTCAATAATCTAATGACTATTAGTTCTAATGTTACCCATGTTTTTAAGAAGCAAAGTGCCTTTAATATTTTATGTAACATTTGATATCTAGACTAAATCTCCTAAATTCACGGTGTCCCCATCAATTGATTTGTTGTCTTTATCAAATATTTTTATTTTGTTAATTTTTTTTTATAATGTCATTTTCTATGGTTGTTTTTTGTTTCTTCCATGCATGTCACACAATCCTAGTGTTGTTGCTTTTTTTTAAAAAAAAATTGTTTATGCATGCTTGTTTTCATGCAAAATAAAATCTATACATTTTTCAATCCAATATTGATTCCATTATGATATTTTGGTCTTATATCCCTCAATGAGTTTTAAGTAATTTAATGTGACATAACATATTGATTTAACATATGTGTTTGCAAAAGAAACCTGGTTATAATTTCCTTTTTTTCCCATTCAACAAGATCTTTTTTTTTTGTTATTCCTATGGTAGTGCAAAGATAACTTCTTTTGTTTTTGGGTTGAAAAGGATCAAAATGTTCTTCTTTTGTACTTGAAGATTATGTTGTGTGTTGAAGTGATTAAAATCAAACATCGCACTCTATTGTGTGTTGATGTGTTCAAAATTGAACATTGTGTTTCATTACATAAGTCTAGATATATTGGAGAATATATTGCCTAAATTCAAAGCCACACGCAATTTAGCTGCCACGTGTAATCTCAAAACCACGCACATCTATGTTGACAATGGATTCATGGTTGGTTGCACACATATGTGTTGATAACAAAATTCATGGTTAGTAATCTAACCATGGTCATGATCATGCATGCACAAGGCATCTTCATTGGGCGCCTAAATTTGTCATGGGCTTGGGTCGAGAAAGTGAATGGTTGCATTTCCACACGATTCAAATTCATGTGATGTCATAGATGGTTCATCATCATGGTGACATTTTCCAAGAGGAAATATTCTTCAAAAGACAAAAAAAATTCTAAAATAGGAAGTTAATTTTGTGGACAAATTGTTCAATAAACATACTATCAAAATTATCCATTATTTATTTGATTTTGATTGTAATCATTTCCAGGATTTGATGTATTTGGGACTTAAAATACACTTGAGTCCAATTTTCTTGGGCTATCAAAACATGTTGTGTTAAGGCATTTTCTAGTGCATTACAATCTATGGACCCACAAATAATAGGTTTGACTACAAGCAAGATGGGTTAATTATTTTAAACAAAAATTGGAATTGCATCAGCTAAGCGCATTATACCATGTGGAATAACAACTATTTATTATTGTACATAAATGCACCTTTTATAACAACTACATGATCTCATATTTTGCCCTAAGATAATCGACCAATTAGATTGTTGAAAATTATTAGAAATCGCACCTACCTAAAAAATTATTAGAAATCTTTAATCAGCTAGTAGTCATAAGTTCAAGGCATAATTTTTTGCCAATCATCATTGGTTTTCTAAGTAGGTGCAATTTCTAATAATTTTTGACCATTGGTTTCTCACATGAAAGATAAGCCACATGTCACCAAGTCTTCTCCACATAGGTCTAGAGGTAAGAAGATCAAATCCTTTCCACACAATATTAGATGTAGTTGTTTATTCCCATTGAGCGCATTGTTAGTGCAAAGAGGCACTTGATAAACACGAAGAATGTTCAACCAATGTTGTTTAGATTTTGTTGTGTTGTAATTCTCAACGTCAATTAATGCCTTTGCTTTTTAATTATGACATTGGTTATGTTTTTTGTCTACTCAAAATCTTATTTTGTGGCTTGGATGTCAAAACCAATAGTTTCCATTTCTTCACAATAGATCTTGGCACTCATGCCAAGTACACATAACATGGTGTTCCACTTGTGCAAGCGATTTTAATTGCTAGCTACCCATGCCCAATATGTGTTGCAACAAGGTCAACTTATGGATGTGCTTATGATTCCCAAGTAAAATTTTGACCTTGATTTGTGCTCATTAATGAACACATGTCTTGTGTAACATTTGTTAACATGTTTGTATAAGTTTAACATAAACAATACATAACATTTGACTTGTTTTTATTCAAGTCCTTGCTTGTTAACAAGCACAATTGATTATTTTGTGTTTGCTAATTGTTAAAACTTAAGCATGCATTACTTACATCAAAAGTGGGTTGGCATTGTAAGTTGCATAGTCATCCACGATTAAAATTGCAATAAACAATTCCTTGGAAGCAAAACATGTGAAAATTGATTTTTCATTTTGATTTGGATTGTTGTTCTTGGAGCTAGATTTTTAAAAATCCAAATCACCATTAGTTCCTTGGAGTATATCAATTGATAGATTGAGCTTTTAATCATCACAACACCTTCAATAACTTTTATATTCGTGATATGATGATTATGTTTTTCAATTTGGTCATATATGGCATCTCGAATGTTATATTCATACAAATAAATTAATTGAGTGATAATTAACATATGTTTAATAAATGAAATGTTTACGTGATGTATGAATTTTTTGAATAATTTGAAATGTGATATGTTTGAAATGTAAATGTGGAAATATTAACCTTAATATTGATGTGTTGGATTTTGCCATATTATGATTTGCATGATTTTTTTTTCAAATTTATATGTACAATTGGAATTGTACACCTATAATAACAAATATATGTCATAAATATGGATGTATTTTATTTTTTCATCATTTGAAAGAGCTAAGGTTTTGTTTGTTAAGTGGTTTGTGCAAAAGTTCCATTTTAATGTTTGTGTCTATGACAATAATTGGTTTTGTAAAGTTGTGTTCAATTACAAGAAAACACCTTCCTTTTCACATCATGTGTTGTCAGGCAAGGTTGGTTTCTTTGTAACTACTATTATTATTCTTCACATTCACATTTTATTGCTAATGATAAGATTGTCCCCAATGGCAATTCCATCACAATCCAACAAACATGATTTATTTATGTAAGAATATTGAGCTTCCTTTCATGTAACATTTGCCACAATTTTTTCCCCCAATATCCTTTCCATACATGTCCTTTGTTCTACACATATTGATTCAAATTGTGGGTGTTAGCAAAACCAAAATCATGCCTATGTTGAATTTTAGTGTCATTTTGTAACTTATGTTGTACGTTAAATGACTTTTATGTTAATATGGTTGTTTGTTAACATTTTGGTTATCATTTATAAAAAGAAATTGATATCTTCTAGCTAGACAATCTAAGTTTCCAAGCACCTATTACCAAATACATACAACAATAGGTAGAAAATTGGCACTAATATGTACAAAGGTTATAACCCATTGTTCTATGTTGACAATCAATTCAAGGTGGTTGTCATCTTGTACTTTATTTGTTATTTGTGTCCCAATCATGAATTTATTTTGTTTGCAATGTGACAATGACACAAAAATCATTAAGAATCCTTATTTTACCATGCTAGTTTACTTGCCATTATGTTGGTTAGCCATGAAATTCCAATTCCAATATCAAAGCATAATCATGGAGATTGTGGGTGATGGAAATGGTGATGTCTCCATGGTAATGTTCCCTAGGGAAGAAAAGGGGGTAGTCATATTTGAATTCCAACTAACTTCATGTTCAACAAACTTCATGTTTTCAGGCAAAAGATCATGATTATGGCATCTTTCATGTTATAATAGCTGCAACAATGAAAGACACAAAGGCCTTCCCTACGTAAATTCAAAATGCATTGCATGCACCAATTTTCAAATGCCCCAAAAACTTTAAGCAATCAATAAGTCAAGATGTTCCTTCATCTTCTAGGCTTCAAATGCAGGTTGTACTTTGGAAGTGCTATTGAATTTTGTGAAAAGCCCATGATCTTTTTGGATTAGGATTCTCATGCATGTAACCCACACCAAGTTATGTTGCTATGCATTTTGTTGCACAAAATATTTTTGCAAAAATTACATGTTTAAAATAGATCTTCTTCAATTCACCTTTGTCAAAAGTTGGGGATGTTTCTATGTGTGCATGTTATGCCTAGCTATGGTGTGGTGTTTAATTCACAAATTATGCCCATCAAAGATGAGGTTGCAAACATCCATATTTGTACAATACAATTGCTAATTTTGGTTTAGGTTGCAAGGGTTGGAATCATGCCAATCCATGAAAAGAACACATGCATGTAGTTGATATTAGTGTACAATGAAAACACAAACATGTAGGAGGTGATTTTACTAGTTGCATCGAATGAAAAACCATTCCAACTTGGCAACAAACCTATGTTCAATTCTACTAGTGTTGTAGGGGTTGCAAGAAAAGGGATACAAAGGCAAATAAAAAAACTTCAACCTTGAGCAAGCCCCTTTACAATTTACATGACTACCATTCAACAAATCATCCTTAACAAGGTAATGGTGAAAGATGGGAACATAAACAAATGTTGGAAAGGCATATGCTAAATGATGTTATGCAATAGATTGGTCATGTTGTTAGGAGATTTGAAAAAAATAGAATTGAGCTTGTTAGGGTTAAGGCTTGTAGAAACATGCCAAAGTTGAAATAAAACTATTGTTAATTACGATTTTGTCCATAATAGTTGTTTTCCAAGGCAAAGGTTATCATAACCTCACCATGTTTTCAAAATGTCTACATGTGGTCTAGCAAGTGGTGTGGACCTTATTTGAAAGATGGTGCAAGGAGACCTTCAAAATTCATGGGTTGCATTCAACCATGTGAAAAGGGTCCATAATTGGACAACAACTAATGCACATGTGTATGACCCATATGTGAGGTCAACTATTGTTGTTTTGACATGAAGGGTGAGCATAAGGAGTCTATAATCTTCTTTTGGACAAAGGTGCATGAAGTCTATGCCAAACATGACATTATGAATGTGCAATTCCACATGTTCATATTAGATGCAATTCAAGTGAATTGGTTGGCTATTCGTCAAGTGTATGGTGGAGATGAAAATATCTTTATGAAAAATTGAGAACAAACTTGTGAGTTCCATTGAAAAGATAAAATGTGAAAAACATTTAAAAACATGCAATTTGGGGGTTAAATAGATGCACTATGATTCATGTGGAAGGAGTCTGCCACCATAGAAGAAACAAATAACAAGTGTTTTGTAGAAGATAATGGTGGTGGGTGAAAATCCTTTAAGGTGTACCACACATGACAAAAAGGGCTTAGTCCTACATGTAGTCCTTTTTAACATTATATTTTGATCCCCATAAAAAATAATGAATCAAAATTTGTCAAAAATTTTAGAAGGATTATATTCCAGACCATTACAATTCTAGATTCCATCATAATCATCCATAAATGTGTCTTTACATGGTAAAAAATGACTAGGTAAAAAAGACAAAAAAAAGATGACATTGTGATAAGATTTTGGTAAACCTTAAAAAATTTGGACCTTGGTAGAACTTTAGAGTTGTTCCACTAGTTAACATTTCTTTGATGGAATATATTGTTGGTTGGGATCATTGCATTTCAAGTATAGGCAATGGGGACAATGGATGTGAGAAGAATCGAACCCAATAAAAAAGTTACCATGCTTACAAAAAACTTTAGTAAGGGCATGCATGTAGCTTGGTGGTTGTTTCTTGATAATTGGAAGAAGATCAAAAATAATTATTTGCAATACATGATATGATACAATTTTGAACCTAGTTCAATTTGGGTGAGATGTTCACAAAAAGGGTTGCATACAAGATCAAAGCCCAACACAACAAAGCTTCTATCAAAGATTGTTTAATGTTATAAAAGCATAACCAAATTTTCTTGGGTTGTTTGTAAGTAATGATTGGAACTAAATTGCATGATTGGGGTGTGGGTTTGGATATAGACCTTTAAGCCCACATAGTGAAGCGTAGGTTACCAATGGCAAATTCAAGGCACCCCTACAAAGACTTGGAGATTGAAAAATTGCCCCAAAAGTATTGTTAGCCTCTTCATACACCTCTTCATGTGCATCCTCTAATGTCACATTGTCTAGCACCACCAAGTGTAGTAGGTATCACCTTTGGCCCCAACCCTATTATAACAAAAATCTTCCTTTGCACGTGGAAGGAGTTTAGGCATAATTTTAATAACAACACATTTCAATTACAAACCTAACCCTATTCCAACTCATGTTGAACCTTTACACATGTGCTTGTTCCCATTTGTGTTATCACACAACACAACAAGCTAATTGTATAATAAAAAACAAGGAAAACACTTTAACAATTCTATATAAATAGGATTACATCAACATCTCAAGCACATTGTTTACTCTTCAAAACATGAGCAACATTCATTGCAATGCATTAATCCACATTGCAAGGCAAGTAGTTGGGACATTATGCATGTTGTATTGGGGTTCACACCAACCATACTTTTTAATGCAACCAATTTTCAAGTAATCATTTTTTTGTTTTTCAAACAAGTCATGTTGTTTTGGGGGAAGTTTATTAGAAAGAATGTTAGGAAAACCAAACATTTAAAAAAGTTGGCTTGTTGAGGTTGATGTGAAAATCACCCAAAAAAAAGGTGGATGTTGTCATGACGGGTGGATTTCGCCTTGTTTCATAAATAACATTCCTTTGACACAAGTTGTAAAATCATGACAAGGTGCAATTAGATCATATCCTGATCATGTGGAGCATTATTGTGCAAAGGCCCATCCTACTAAGTGCAATGGGCAAATTTTAATTAATTGTTTTAATCAATTTGGAAAAGATAATTGAACCTTTTTTACATTGACATTGGACATGAATGTGTTTTTGGTAAGGTATGAACTCATGCCAAACCAATATTTGGTAGGGTGTACCATATTAAGAATGCAAAGTCAATGGTAGAAGGTATAATGTACAATGTTTTAATTGGACAATATTCACATTACACATGTCTAAACAATGAAATTAAAAACTATGCTAGGACAAAATAGTGGGTCCCTTGCAACCATATCTATTGGGTTTACAATATCATCTCGTATATTATAAGCTATGAGATTCATCAATGGAACCTTAGTTGGAACGAGGTAATGGACATGTTGAAAAATGATTCAAGGCCATGATGGGTTTTGTTTCAACATGGTTCAACTTAAAAGTTGCAACTCGTTTAAATGTGTATGTGTTTGAAACCAATTTGATATAATACCTTCAACTTGAAGGAAATGCAAGATCATTTCAAAGTCAGTCCAAATGGAAGCAACCTGGAAAACTTGCAATGTTTATTGATATTTGGTAGTTGTAAAGTTTGAACTTATATCCTTCAAATGCAAGAACAATCCAATGGAAATTCAACAAGGAAAAGTTCCAATGTGTGTTGGTAAGGCAAGTTTGCTTCATCTAGTTGGGTTCCAAAGTTAATCTTAACAAAATCAACTAGGAAAACTTGTTATATTGATTTGTTGAATACATTGGGAAAACTTTGAAGCTAAACGTTGGATTTGAATAAACTTGGAATTAGACCATTCCAAAGTCAAACCAAATGAAAGCAACTTCCTTTAGGTGGAATAATGTATATGTCCATGCATAGGTTTGAGTTGGTTAATTGTTCATATTAAATTATTGAAGATTGGACCATGAATTTGCAATGATAGTGGTAAAATAATAACAATAGATGTTGAGATCTTGGGATGCACAAGGAAATCTTTACATAAATAACCCTTTGGCAAATTTGATTACCAATCACTAGCCATCTCATTGAGCATGACATGATAGACGACATCAGATTGATGTGTTTGCCTCATGTCATTTTGCCAATATGGCAAAACTACCACACACTAATTTTTGACATTTGGTTGGTGCTGGCATTCCAAATAGCAATTGGCCCTTCAACATTACCTTTTTCATTCGATTTTCTTCTTTGTTAGCCATTTTTTCCCTTGGAGTAATGTAATCATACATGTCTTTTGTTTGTTTTTATGTATTTTTCTTATTTCGTTTTTTTTTTTCCACAACATAAAAAAAATACAAAAAAAAAGAAAATTAATTAAAATGTATTCTCTTTTCAATTCTTTTTTTTCATTGTAAAAAAAAAAGTAAATAACATAATTGCATGTCTTGGTATGTATAAGTCGAGGTTTAAGAAGTTAGTTTAAGATTTAAGTTGAAGTGCATCATTTTGTTTTAAATTTGTTAAGCTATTTAGGATACATGTGTAGGGTAAGGCCTAAGGTTGAGGGCATTATTAGATGGAGGACTTGCCTGAGGTGTTAGCTAAGCATGGACATGCTTCTAGTAATGCCTTCAACCTTTGGCCTCACCCCATGTGAAGAGCTGCCAAATTTTGTGAAAAAATGAAAAAAAACCTCCAAAAATGTAAAGATCTTGCTACGAAAATGGGAGAAGTGTTTTTCGAAGTGATAACCTAGGAAGTGCCTAGGTCTAGATATGGCTAATTTAATTATTTTTATTTCGAAAAATGGCGGAAAAAAAAGTCCCCAAAATTCACAAAATTTTGGGTGTTTTTTCAATTAAAAAAATTCAACAAGTTGCGAAAAATTCGCCCAAAAAACACATGGTTCATTAATGAATTGGTGAACGAAAAAAAAACCATAATAAGGACCAGGCCCAAGACTTGCAGGGTTTTTTTTTTTCAAATTCCCCAAGTAGGTCCACTGGCGAGGATCCCCAGAGCATTAATTAAAGGTAAATGGCGATTGTCCTTGGTGGGCTGTAAATTTGTACAAAAGGTGCTGCTATAAGTGGCTTTTCTAGGAATTGCCTTGGTCTAGATATGGCTAATTTAATGATTTTTTTATTTTTTTCAAAAAATGGCGGAAAAAAAGCCCTACAAATAACAAAATCTTCATGTTTTTTTTTTTTTTTCATTTTCTGAAAAAAAAAATGGCCCAAAAAAAATTTGAAGATGGGCAGGGAGATGACGCCCAGAAGAAGGGGCAGGAATTTGTGGGCAGGTGGAATTTTCACACTTTGCCTTCTGCGCCTGCTTACGCCAGCGATCTGCGCCGTGGGCAGGAAGGCATGCGCCTTCATGTGCGCGGGGCGAGAGAGAGAGGGAGAGAGAGAAAGAGAGAGAGCTAGAGAGAGGAGCTGGTGATGGTCCATCTGGGGATGGCAGCAGGCGCAGAGGAGGAGCAAGTGTTGTTGGTCTCAAGTCCTCTTCAATGGGACTCGTGGAAGCAGCTGCAGCGCGAGGAAGTCGCGTTATTCTCCACTTTTGCTGTGTTGTTCGTGACTATGGTGTTTTTCTACGTCGGTAAAGTTCTCAAGTCTTTCTTCTTCTGCACTGCTGCTGTTTCTTCTGCTTGCGGCTTTTGATCCCTCTGTTTTCTCGGGGGTGCAACTCGACGAAGTTTGACTCTGTTGCTCTGCCTTCGTCCGTCTGTCCGTCTGTCTGTCTGTCTGTCTGTCTCTGTGTCTGTGGAATCAATTAAGACGATGTAGACAGACTTGTGAGTTGGCCTCATCGACGCCTTTCAAGTGGTTTTTTGTTATCTCAATACCAGTTGCCGAAACTTCGGTGCTGAAATTCGATGCGGATTACGTCAATCCAGTTCCGCAACCGGACTGCATCAACTCGTCATCCAAAGATTGAGAGCGAAGGGGTTTTTAAAAATTCTTGTGGGGAAGGAATGCAAAGAAATGTTACGGTCTTGTGGGATGTTCTTGAGCTGTTTTTTCTGTTTTGTTGCTCTTATTGTCAGTCACAGATTTTGATTCAGAGGCATGGATGCAATAATGCCTATGTTCTCCAGGACATCCTCGGGTCCTTGAAGAAGAAAGGGTTTACAGAAGCCCTAGAAACCCTTTTTTTTGGCCCAAGTAAACCATCACATTTCTTTTTAGTGATCTTCGTAGTCAGGTCACCAAAGCTCTGAAGAGATTTTGTGCAGCAGCTGCTGTTGTCTTTGGGGACTTATAGCTTTAGTTGTGAGGTTGCTAGTGCAAAAGTACTATCACTCTCCTTCCTGAGGACGTGTTTTTATTGGCTTGCAGTCATCAGAGTTGCATTCAGACGCAAGGTGTCAAACACAATTCTGCTAGTGGGGTTGAGTGATGCTGGGAAAACCACGCTCTTTTATCAGGTAGTTGTCTACTATGGATAACATCTTGTGCTTTTTGAAATGTGATTTGTTTTTCTATTGAAATCATGGAGCTTCTGGTGTCAAAGACAGTGTGGTAGATGAGTACTGGTTTGAAAGTAGGTTGGGTTTGGCTGCAGTTGCGTGATGGTTCAGCACATCAAGGATCTGTGACTTCTATGGAACCTAATGATGACGAGTTTATACTTCGCTCAGAGTCCACCAAGGTATCCATCTGGCATTTCTTAAACAGGTGATAACATGATCAGTGTTGTCTTTAGAGTTGGGGCTTGTTGTCAAAATGAATCCGGGTTTGTTGCCTTTCAGTTTGCAAATACATCATTTTGCAATTCCTTTGGTGCCAGCAGTGCTGTGAACTTGGTCTGGCATTGGTGTCAGAACTTTGAGGGTTGCTGATTTGCAACATGACTACGTAGTGTTTTTGGTGCAGAAGGCGAAGATCAAGCCAGTTCACATTGTTGATGTGCCAGGGCATGCTCGACTGAGGCCCAAACTGGACGATTTCCTGCCAAAGACCTGTGGGCTTGTGTTTGTAGTGGATGCCCTTGATTTTATGCCCCACCTTCGATCTGTTGCTGAGTACATTCTCTCCTCTTCTTTTCTCCCTTACTGTGTCTGAAGCTTAATAAAGGCAAAAGTAAGTCAGATAGTTTGACAAGATACTGGACTGTGATACTATGCTGTCTAAATGGTGTCTAATATCAACTAGTGTACTGAAAGGAACCAAAATCTCAAGTTGCTTGCATGATACTGACAGTGGCATGAGTGAATGGATGAAGGTACTTGTATGAGGTGCTCACAAAGACAGTGGTTGCAAGGAAGAAGATACCTGTTTTGCTAGCTTGCAACAAAATGGACAAAATCACTGCTCATTCCACTGACTTCATCCGGAAGCAACTAGAGAAGGAAATGTAAGTGACCTCTCCAGTTGTAGGTTCATCATTCGAGTAGTTGCTATTGCAAGTACTTGTACCATCTTGGAGAAGTTTTTGCTGTAACAGTCTCAGGACAAAAACTGTTTGCTAGGATTGGTCTCTTCAGATGTGTTGGCTGATGATCACCGACTGACTGGTATGCTGGGGTCATCCATCCTGACAGCAACAAGCTTCGGTTGACAAGAAGTGCCATTTCATCTGCGGATGTGACAAGTGAGATTTCCCTCGGAGTGGAAGGCGAGCCCTTCAAATTCTCACAGTGTGTTAACCAAGTTTCTACTGCAGAGATGTCAGCATTGAATGGGCAGGTGGAAGAGGTAGAGCGCTTTATTCGTGAACAAGTGAAGCCCTAAAGGTTTCTCGGTTTTAGGTGGAGAGACCTATTGTTCAGTGATGGTTTGACAATGTCAACAGGCCATGTGTTTGCAAGTTTTTCTGTCCTGATAGTTTCAGGGCTTTCATGTGAACATATGGGGATGGTCTGATACCTTTCTTTGACTAAAGATTGGTTTCTGGACCAGGTTGTGAAATCCCCGGTGAATGAAGATTTTGGTGGCGTTGTATGTCAGTACTCAATTGTGTTTTTGGCCATTGGCAGGTTGCCTTCATGTTGATATGTGCACTAGATGACAACTGTATTGTCTTGGAATTGTCTTCTTTGTTGCATGATGTTGGAAGTTGCCAAAGAGTTTACACGCAATCTCCTTGGTAAGGATGATGTCGAGTGGCATCCATTGCAACTATTTCCTGTTCACACAACACTGTGGATGAACCTCAACTGACTTGATATTTGGTTTTTCCTTGGTAATTCATTGTGTAAGAAGTAGGTCCTATATAGAGGTACAGGTTGGAAAATGGGTGATTTCTAGGCAAGTAATGGCTTATACATAAGTAAGGGCTGTTTTTGCTACCTACCCACTAACTAACAAGCTTCTTAGTAGTAATAAAAGCAATGGAGCTAACTACTGTCTTTTGCTAGGAAACTGCAACCTAACAGAAAACTGTTTCCTGACCATTTACCATCAATCCTTCATGATGCACTGGTGGGTGCTGCTTAACTTTGGCCCAGTGGAATGATCCTTATACCTCTGTGCAGGCAAGTGTGCTCTGTTCCACTGTTGTGGATATGGCGCAGGCAAAGCACACGCGGTGAAATGATTGCAACAAGGCAAGCACTCCATATTTGTTGGCAGGATTCTCAAGTCAGAATTGGAGAGCATTGCTGTGAACCCTTTGCATGTCTTAACCACATGGACATGAGCATTTCCTTGTCCTCTGCCTTCTGTCATCTTGAATCCTTTTTTGTGTGCACCATTTATAAAGTACAGATCAGTTTTTTGAGATCAGCCTTTTTGCCTTGAAGAATTATGCTGTGTTGGAGTTTTCATGGCTTCTTGTAACATGGTGGCAGATTAGAGAGAGAGACCTTCACTTCTCCTGACAATGTTATCCACATCCAGAAGAACCTCTGTGCAAGGGTTTTGGGCATTTGATTACAATTCCTCTCTGGCAGCAAGTGGGAAATTTTGTTGTCTCCACTTGGATAATTGGATCCTCTGGAATTTGTTGCAAAAGATGATTCATTGCAAACTTGCAAGATTCAAACAGACATGTAGTGAGTTTTTATTTCTTGAAACATGTGATTCTTATGGGGGTGAAGGGACAGATATGTGCTATGACATGTGGACACAGAAGCACATGCATGCCTAGGCTGCCCCATGCAGCTGTAGAAATGGTGAAGGAGAAATTCAGCACATTGACATTGTATGTGCTAACTCAGCAAACTTCTGCTGATGGCTCAATGACCAAGCTGCTGATCAGTTTTAGGTCAGATATGGCCTTCAGATACAATCCTAGTGCCTGTAAAGCATGAATCTGGATACATATGAATTTGAAGTATGTATTATGTAATAGAAACTGTGTGCTTTTGCATGTGCATCATGATTGAATGTGTTCATGTTTGGTGTCCTACAGAGATGCAGTGACCTTGAATGAGGAGATAGATGATGCAGCTGGAAAGTTGAAGCTGTTGATTCTGTCTATGAAATGATGATGCCAAAAGTAGTTCATGAGCATCATGAATCTCTGCTGTTGGATGTAAGGTAAGAATCAGAAAAAATGCAAAGCTTGGTGAGTTTGTATTGTCTTCTGGTATGCAGAGTGGACAGTTGATGGAGGTCATAATACTGAGGCATGATGCCAGAGCTTGGAAGTATGAAGGTGGACCTCCACAGGGAGGTCTCTGAGCAACTCTTTGTATCTCATCACAGGTTCATTGTTATCTCATTGTCAGCATGCAATATCTAGGTATCCAATCACTAGTAATGCAGAAATATTGTCATGTCATTCATCTAGACATGTTAAGCATTATTTGCACTATGGATGTTGTCATCTTGTGCAATTTGAACTTGTCTAACATAGTGGTGTGACCACCTTCTTGCTCAGTTGGGATACCAAATGGGTTGCACATTTGTGGAACTGGAACCTTGGCACTAAAAGGTAACCTGTCAGCTGGTGAGATGCTGGAGCAGCTTGTTCATGCATCCCAAATCCCTCCAATCTGCAAATTGTATTTCTGTTAATCCATTGAAAGCTGTTTTGTTGTGTTCAATTCTTGGTTTAAAGCAGATATGTGGACAGAAAAGAGCTGCTGTCACTGGCATCAGATCTTGAGGTGGGAAATGTACAGATCCAAGCTGGAACTGCAAAGCATTGTATTACAGTAATTGTGCATGTGAAATCTAGGAGCAGGGTTCTATTCACCATTTACTTTTGATCTCTTGTCCTCCTCCTGTCTCCTATTTCATGTTCAGGGTATGGGTGAGACTTTGAATAATTACAAGTCTGATGCTGATGATACTCATGTGGGTAAGGTGAGTACTTTTGATACCACCCCCCCAGTAACTAGCAAGATGAAACTATTGAACACCATTCTTTTAGAAGGTTGACAAGATGTAGAATCTTATAAGTCAAATCATAGAGAGACTGCCCTTGTCTTTATATTTTGTTGGTCTATGGGATGCTTAGAGTAGTAAAGTGTTCATAGGCAGCTAATCTTATTCAGCTTATTTAGCACAAAGTCACAACCATGCAGAATACACCCACTCATTGATAAACAATGTGCTTGTGACTGGGTTTCATTGGTGCAAACTCATGAAACATGAACAACCCAACCATGTAATTGTGTCCATTTTTCACAAATTGCATGGGCAAATCAACAAAATATGCAGCATTGACACTAAGTTCTTCATAGCAAGAACAGTAGATTTAAGTCTCTTCCCCTAACTTTGCCATGGTTTGTTTGTTTCTTTGGTTTTGCAATGAATGCATGATTTACTTCCGCAGTTATATTTTTACACAACTTGCTGTATCCTTGTTCAGCAAACTATGTTATGAATCTCTCTCCATAATTCTTCATCCAAGGTCTTGGCAAGTACTCAATTTTGTCCAAATTGGTGACAACCTTGGTGGGCTGCCAAGTTTGACATGTAAGTAGAGATTAGAGATTGAGAGTTTCTGCTTTAGGGGTATGACAGTTTCTGCTTGGATATGCTACCCTTCAACAGTAAGAGGATATCGTTTAGCCAAGTCAAATTAAATATTTTGAATCCTGAAAAGTTGGCTTGATATTTCTCTGGATTTTCTCAATGTCAGAACTTGGAATGCCAGGATGATTGTGCACAAAAAGAGGTACTGAAATAACAGATTACCTATGCCACAGAGTTATATCAAGGGCAGCACACTAAGGACCCCTTACTTGATCACCACTTCACAGATCCAAATCTGAGCTATTGGGGGCACACTGCTTTGGAAATGCATCCTCTTCCCTGTATGTCACCACTTTCACAAAAGATCCATGGAAAAATAAATTCACACAAACTTGTGCTTGCAGTGATGGCAGTTCACAGATCAACAAATACAGAGAGCCACAGTTCTCCATTACTATCTCCCACAGTTTTAAGTTACATTAAAAGACTTTGTAGAAACACACTTCTGCACCCTCAGAATAACACTAAATTGCCTACTTGACTTCAGCATATTCTCCCAAGAAGACTGCAGCACCAGTTCCTCTGAAGGTCAGCATCTGTGATTCAACAAAATTGACTGATTTGGTCCCACCCCCTTCACTTCTTCAAGACAAGAGGGCCAACATTGTCACCTGTGGCCTTATTGTGCTTGGCATGGGCTCCATCACAAAGAGGAAATGTTCCAGATCGCCAGCATCTGCCCACCCGTCATCCCACATAGGAATTATCATCTCACAGAAGAGTTCTTTAAACACGTGAGGATGCTCAGACAAAGCTCAAATCAACTTCCTGTGGAAATTGAATTCAGTTACAATCAAATCAGCTGCAATAACACTAGTCTCTAGATCTCAACCATGAAAGTGAAATAAAGCTATGAATCAGAGCTGCAAAACATAATCCTTTCTTTAGAGCTACCTAGTGTCTGCTGACTGACACAGAATCATGTTGAAAGTGTCACAATCAAAGAATATAACCTCCTTCTGATGATGTCCTCTCTTCATGTATTTTACTAACCCTATCTCTCTTGGGTCACTGAGAAATCCTTCATTCCCATCTGAAATATAACATGATGCCAATTCAGCTTAGCCTTATCTTCATCCCAAATATGCAGACTTCCCACAACAAACTGACAGTAAAATGCTAATAGAAAAGCAAAACCACTAATTACAGAGAATGATGGCAGAGAGCAATCCTTCTCAGTTTAGATGGTATTTGCAAAGGAGGAACACTAAGACAAGCTTACAGAAGAACTAAATGAAACTAAAAACCAGTTTAAACAAACCTCTAAATGACTGAAACACTAAACTGCTTCAGCACCCAAAATCCATTGCTTGCACTTCACCTCATAATGCTATGCAAGCGATGTGGAACAGCTCAAAACCCGACAAGGCTGATTTTGAGAGTTGTATACAGAGTGAACTTCCCTACTGTTCTACTGCAATCAACAGCATCACATTCTCAAATGCAGCCCACTGTGTATAATCCATGGAAAATTCTCTTTCAGACTCTGATCTCATTCCAGTACTCTCCATTAGATGGTCAAGAGTTGTGAATACTTGAAACCAGTGCTGGAAACTTTCTGAGACAATACTTTGAACCCTAAAGCCTGTTGCAGAGTTGACCAAGTAAAAATTCCTTCTGCAATCTCAAGGGTAGAAGAGAAAAGGAATTTTGAAATCACCCCAAAAAAGAAAAAAAGAGAAGAGGTTTGGATTCTCTATTCAATCTCGAGGGCAGAAGAGAACAGGAATTTTGAAATCGCCCCCAAAACAAACCCAAAAGAAAAGAGGAAAAAAAAAGAAGCGGAGGGTCGGATTCTCTTCGAACCTACCTGCAATAAGCAGTCACGGGCTTCTCGAGGCCAGAGACCTCCACAGTGTCGACCACCTTAGGCGAATCCTTGGCAATGGAGGGGTTGAGCACCACCTGAGTCTCAATCTCCGATCTGGCCACACCAGCCACCAAACTCACTCTTGATGTTCTGCCAGGCGCCCGCTGCAACTTGGGCATGGGTGTTCCTGCAACGGCAGAAAATCCCAAAGTCTTGGAGCTACAAACTACCATCATCGCCATTAAATCCCAAAACCAAACGTCAAATCCCCTCAAAACCCAAAACCCAAA
>Ga0116229_10005275_pt1 | contig 21132 bp, 17 predicted proteins | sample S1TSphgellanicum_3_FD_87313 | JGI IMG/M metagenome (GOLD analysis project Ga0116229, IMG submission 87313) | Host-associated microbial communities from peat moss isolated from Minnesota, USA - S1T2_Fc - Sphagnum magellanicum MG | ecosystem: Host-associated > Plants > Peat moss > Unclassified...
ACCCAAGGCAGCCTGGCGTGCCGGCGCCTGGCCAAGCCCTGCGGCGAGCACGCACCCCATATAGATGCGGTCCACCGCGTTATTGGAAACACCGGCGCGCGCCACGGCTTCGCGCACGGCGATAGCTCCCAGTTCGGTCGATTTCACATCCTTGAACACGCCGTGGAACGCGCCCATCGGCGTGCGGGCATAGGACGAAATGACGACCGAATCTACGGACATGCGCAAAACTCCTGACCGCATGCGGGCGATCGCCCCGCGCTGAATGTTCTATGTGCCTTGGTCGATGTGGCCGGCGCCTGTGCCGGCTTCTTTCGGATCGGGGTGAAACCGAGCGTCATGAAAAAACGGGTTCCCGCTTGGCCATGAAAGCCGCCAAACCCTCGGCGTGATCGCGGTGCTGGCCGGCCTCGTGCTGCAGATTGCGCTCAAGTTCGAGTTGCGTGCGCCACTCTGACGATAAGGCCGCCCACGCCGCCTTGCGTATCAGTCCAAGTGCCGCGGTGGGGCCGGTGGCCAATTGGGACGCAATTGCAAGGCTCGCGCCCTCGACATCTTCGTCCGGCACCAGGCGGCTGATCAATCCCCATTCGAACGCCGTGGGTGCCGCAAGCCGTTCGCCCAATAGCATCAATTCCATCGCGCGCACCCGTCCGATGCTATGCGAGAGCAGAAAGGCGGCGCCGCCATCTGGCACAAGACCGACGCGACGGAAGGCCTGCAGGAAATACGCGGTTTCTCCGGCCACGATGATGTCGCAGGCCAGCGCGATCGAGGCACCCACGCCAGCCGCGGCACCCCTGACAGCGGCCACGATCGGAACCGGGCTTTCCTGGATGGCACGCATCAGCGGGTTGAACGCCATCTCCAGCGGCGCCCCGGCGTCGTAATGCGGGTCCGACGGGTTCATCGTGGCACTGAGGGCCATGCCGGAGCAGAAGGCACGGGAATGCCCTGCGATCACCACTGCACGTGCCGTATGATGCGCTGCCTGGAGCAGGTCGGTCAGTTCATGCCCGGCTTCAGGTGTAAGGGCATTCCGGGTAGAGGGTGTGTTGAGTCGCAGGGTGACGACGTCACCGGCCTGCTCCCTGAGTATCGCGCTGGTCATAGCTGCTCCCCACGCCCTGTCGGCTACGTCCGGACTGCCCTAAACCAAGTTAGCGACGGCTGCAAAGCTATATTACTAGGTACACTTGAATTTCCGTCCGCTGGTCGGGCACTTCGCCAGGCCGCACTGGCACAGCACGACCGTGACTCTCCCACATCGGCATCACCGCATCAGCCGCCAGGACAAATCCGTCGCGCCAGATGAAAGATATCTAGGTGTAGATAGTTGACTATCTCGGAGGCGGGTCTTAGAGAAAGTTACTAGATGCGGATTGATGTGGCGAAGGCCCTTTATAACCGCACACCCGTCGGGGCCGGAGGTCGGGTTCCCGGCGGGGCGTTAGAGCTCAGGGGTTGGGAAAGTCATGTCTCTAAAGCGTCAACTCGTCTCGACAAGCGCCGTCTCGCTTGCCTGCCTGCTTGGCGCGGCTTGCCCCGGATCGGCGCAACCGGCGCCGTCACCCTTGGCCAAGCCCGGCAAGGGCATCGAGGAGGTGGTTGTCACGGCCCGCAAGCGTACCGAGCGGCTGCAGAGGGTGCCGGTTGCCGTAACCGTGCTCGGCGCCGCCCAATTGGCACAGAACAAGATCGTGGACGTCAATGATCTTGGCCAGGTCGTTCCCAGCCTGACGTTCCAGCAAAGCTCGTACTCCACCTTCGGCGCCCTGGTCGGAATCCGCGGACAGAAGAGCGAAGATACGATCCTGTCGGAAACACCAGCGATCGGCATTTACATCGACGATGTGTATTCGCCCTCGACGATCGGCACCGGGATCGGCAATCTCTATGATACGCGGTCGGTGGAAGTGCTCAAAGGCCCGCAAGGCACGCTGTACGGCCGCAACACCACCGGCGGCGCGGTGAAGATCGAAAGCAATCTTCCCGATTACCGCGGCTTCTATGGAAGTGCGAAAGTGGGCTTCGGTAATTATGGCAGCAACGAAGATGCGTTGATGCTGAACGTGCCGATCGTTCAGGACAAGGCCGCCATGCGCATAGTTCTTGAACGTGACGAGCACGATGGCTACGGCCACGACAACACGACCGACCACGATGTGGCCGATGCCGATGCAAGAAGCGGGCGCATCGCACTTCGCCTCGATCCGACCGAAGACCTGAATATCGTGCTGCGCGCCAACTGGTCGGATGGACGGTCTGGCGGTGTATTGGCCAATCTTGAGTCCGTAGAGCCGGTATTTGGCAAAGGCGGCGTTCCCACATTTTCGCCCGCCCTGCTCAATACCGGACTCGAGATCGGGTCGATCACCTACCCCGAACTATTGCCGCTTCTCGCCCCCCAATTATTTGGTCCGCCCACGCCGCAGGATATCGGCGCCGTAATCGCGGGGCAGCAAGTGGCCTATAAGGCCCTGCAGCGTTATTTGAAGCAGGGTTATAGCGTGAACTACAACTCACCCGAATTTGCACGCACAAAAGATGACGGTGCCTCGCTGGCCGCAACCTACAGGATAACTGACGATCTCTCGATAAAGTCGATCACCTCATACCAATTTGCCTCGCAGGCGGCGGCGGCCAATGAAAGTGCCTCTCCCTACGATATCCTGTATGGCATTGCCGACCAGACGAGCCTGGACCAACTGACACAGGAAATTACGCTGAACGGCACGGGGCTGGACAACAAGCTGCAATACGCGGCAGGCGTATATTACTATTATATGACCGGCAACGATGACAGCCCTGGCGAGAATGAACTACCCTTCCTCAATACCACCGGCAGCCCTGTCAACACGCGCGACCACCTGTTCGATACCAGCAAATCCGCCTATGGCCAGGCAAGCTATGCCTTTATCCCCACGGTTCATCTCACCGCCGGCGTGCGATGGACGGAGGAGACTACCGAGCTCGTCACCCATAGCACGGCGGGGCCGGAGAACGCGTGCAACATTCCACCGCCGGCCGGCACCGGCTCCGTTCCCTGTGAAGGCGACTACAAGAATCCATTCCACAACTTCTCCTATACAGCAGGCATGGATTGGGACGTCACCAGCAACATCATGCTCTATGCAAAAACCAGCCGTGGGTTCAAGGCGGGTGGTGAAAACCAGCGCGGCGATGTGTATGGCGGCTTCACGCCGTTTGCCCCGGAGGTCGTCACAGATTACGAGATCGGCGAGAAGGCCGATCTGCTGGAGCATCGCCTGCGGATCAATCTTGCCGCCTATCATTCCGACTACACGAATATCCAGCGGAGTGTGCTGGCTGTGCTGCCCGGCGATCAGACGATTACCGAGGTGCAGAACGCCGCATCGGCGACGATCGACGGGGTGGAAGCGGAGGTAACTGCACGGCCGATTCCAGCACTGATCCTGCAAGGCAACGCAGCCTACACATCGGCCAAATATCAAAGCTATTTTTCCGGTGGCGTGAATATTTCAAACCACCCTTTCCAGGATCAGCCTTTGTGGCAACTGAATGCCGGAGCCACCTATTTACATGAACTGACGTTCGGCAGCCTGGCCGCGAATTTTACCGGCACGATCAATCTATCCTATCAGAGCTCGGTGAACCTTGCGCCGGACAACATCTCGATATACAGCAACAACTTCCCCATACAGGGCGGTTATGCGGTGTTGGATGCCCGGCTGGCCCTGGAGATACCAAAATACGAAACAACGCTCGAATTCTGGGGCAAGAATTTGACCGATCGCAGATATCTCACCGGCGCCACGGACCTCACCAGCGCGCTCGGCGTGGGTATCGCCTACCTGTCCAATCCGCTTACCTTCGGATTCGACGTCATCAAGCGCTTCTGACAGGAGTTTGGATGGTGACGCCGATCGCGACGAACCTGCCCCGGCTTCACTACGACGCGCTTTTTATCGACGGCGCCTGGGCGGACCCTGCCGGGGAGGCCATCGAGAAGGTTATAAATCCGGCGACGGAAGGCGTGATCGGCCATGCACCCCTTGGGTCCGAGCAGGATTGCGCCCGCGCCATAGGCGCTGCCAGGCGCGCTTTCGATACCGGCGCCTGGCCAGGCTTATCGGGCGCCGCCCGCGCGGCTGCTTTGCAGGGACTGACCGCTTCCTGTGCCGCGCGCCATGGCGAGATTATCGAGTTGATGCGGCTGGAAATCGGCATCACCCGCGCGCAGGCCGAATTCCAATATCAATTGGCGCTCGTGCAGATCGGCAAGTTCATCCAATTGGCGGGAAAGGAGACCGTGACATCGCTGCCGATCCTGATTTCCCCGCTCCCTGCCGGCGGCAAGGCGCTGGGCGGCGCCATCACCGCGCGTGACCCGATCGGGGTTGTGGCCGCCATCACACCCTATAATTCCGGCTTTCTGCTCGGTATGATCAAGGCGGTGCCGGCGCTCGCCGCCGGCAACACGGTGATCGTCAAGCCTTCGCCTTTCACCCCCCTGCAGACCATGCTGATCGGCGAACTCATGGCCGAACTCGATCTGCCACCAGGCGTATTCAACATCGTCACCGGCGGCGAGGAGGTCGGCGCGCGCCTCACGAGCGATCCGAGGGTGGACATGATCTCGTTCACCGGTTCGGATGCGGTGGGCGCAAAGGTGATGGCGCAGGCCGCACCCACGTTGAAAAAAGTGCATCTGGAACTCGGCGGCAAGTCTGCACTGATCATCCGCCATGATGCGGACATGGAGAGGGCGGTAATGGCCGGCCTGTTCGGCTTTGTGTTCATGGCCGGGCAGGGCTGCGCGCTGACCACGCGCCTGCTGGTGGATAATCGGATCCGTGCCGATTTTGTCGCAGCCCTCGCCGGCGCCACCGCGCAGATCAAGACGGGCGATCCGGATCTCGCAGATACCGGCATGGGCCCGCTGATCCGCGAGGCGGCACGTGCGCGCACGGAGGGATTCGTGCAGCGTGCCCTGGCCGACGGCGCCACGCTCGTTTGTGGAGGCAAACGCCCCTACGGCCTGGAACGCGGCTATTTCTATGAGCCGACCCTGCTCGACAACGTTGCCAATGACAGCGAACTCGGCCAGCGCGAAGTGTTTGGCCCGGTCGGCGCGATTATCGGATACGACACCGATGAGCAGGCGGTGCGCATGGCCAACCAGTCCGATTACGGGCTCAGTGGAGGCATCATTTCGCGCGACACCGGAACCGCGATGGAGATGGCGCTGAAACTGCGCACCGGGCAGGTCAATATCAATTTAGGGCCAGGTGGCCCACACCCCGATATGCCGTTTGGCGGCTACAAGAGATCGGGGCTCGGCCGCGAATGGGGCGAAGAGGGATTCTACGAATATACCGAACTCAAGTCGGTCGGCTTTCCCGCAGGGGCATGACAGACACGGACATCAAGGCCGCCGCGCGCCGAAATACCATTATTGTCGGTGGCACAAGCGGCATCGGCCATGCGGCGGCAATCGAACTTGGTAAGGCGGGCGACAGTATCGTGCTGATCGGGCGTGACACGGAGCGCGCGCGCAGGGCTGCGGACTCTCTTGCCAAAACCACCCTCTGTTCGGCGCACGGCATTGGCACCGATGGCGCGCCACTGGGATCGGCCATCGACCGGGCCGTGGCGTTGATGGGCGGTCTCGATGGCCTCGCGGTGATGGCGGGTCCGATGGGGCATGCGGGCGGATTCGCTGAGCTGACCGATGATGATTGGGCGGAAAGCTTTGAAACGCAGGTGATGACAGTGGTGCGCGCCTGCCGGGCCGCGCTCCCGCATCTGCAGCGCCGTGGGAGGGGCAGGATCGTGACGGTCGCCGCCTATTCCATCCGCGCGCAAAAGCCGTTTCTGGCGCATTACGCAGCGATGAAATCCGCGGTTGCCAGCCTGACCAAGAACATCGCCAAATATTATGGTGCTGATGGGATTGGCGCAAACTGCATAGCACCTGGTGCCATCGATACCGAGGCGCTCGATGGCGCGGCCGGCGAAGCGATGTCCCTCTACGGTGTTGCGCGAGAAGCGGCTTTGGCTCGTTTCATGACTGACAAATGGGGTATGAATGTGGCTCTTGGCCGCCCTGGCCAAAAGCAGGAGGTGGCGGCGCTGATCGCCTTCCTGCTATCGCCTCAGGCTGCTTATCTGACAGGCGCGCTGATCAACATCGATGGCGGAACCGATTTCTGATGGAGATTCGCGTGGCTGATACAGAAACGCAGGAAAGCTACGATTATATCGTGGTCGGCGCCGGCTCTTCCGGATGCGTGCTGGCCAACCGATTATCCGCCGATCCGAAGGTATCGGTGCTCTTGCTGGAAAGCGGACCGCAAGATACCAGCGCGCTGATCGCCATGCCGCGCGGCCTGGGCAAGCTGCATAACCCCGCTGACCCGAATGTGAAATTCTACAGCGCAGGCGCCGGCGGCAACCGCCCAGACGAGGTATGGTTCAAGGGCAGCACGCTGGGCGGCTCCAGCTCCATCAACGGCATGGTCTATGCGCGTGGGGCGCCGCTGGATTACGATGGATGGGAGGCGGCCGGCTGCGCCGGCTGGGGCTGGAAGGATATCGGCCCCTGCTTCATGGAGCTGGAAGATCACGAATTGGGGCATGATGCTTCTGCCTGGCGCGGTGCTGGCGGTCCGTTAAGAGTGTCGATGCACCCCGTGCAACACGTGCTTACCGAAGCAGTGCTGCAGGCTGGGGCGCAGAATGGCGCACCGCGTGTCGCCGATATCAATGATGTCAATGTCGTGCGTGATGGCGGCATGGGGTATATGACCCGCACCATCAGCCGCGGGCAGCGCGTAAGTGCCTCCGATGCGTTCCTGAAACCGGTTGTGTCTCGACCCAACCTGCATGTCGCGACCAACACCCAAACCCTGAAGATTATTTTTGACGGCGTGGGGGCAACCGGTGTTCTCATACGCAATCAGGCTGGCACGCGCATCTTGCACAGCCGTGGCGAAATCCTGCTCTGCGCGGGTGCTTTGGAAAGCCCCAAACTGCTGCTTCTCTCCGGGGTGGGCCCATCTTCCGTTCTAGCGCCGCTGGGCATCGAGACGATCGTTGAGTCACCCGATGTCGGCGGCAATTTGCGCGACCATCGCTATTTGCCGGTGATGTATCGCGTGCGCGAGGGCAGCCTGAACGGGGCCTTCCGCGGATTGGGCCTGCTGGTTTCCCTGATCAGATATCTCGCCGGGCGCAGCGGTCCGCTGACCCATGCGGCGCATGAAGTGGCCGGCTTCATAAAAACGAGCCCGGAGCTGGATCATGCCGATGTGCAGCTCGGGATCGGTCTTTACACCATCAAGCTGACCCCGAAAGGCCATGGCATTGGCGATGGCGCGGGAATGACGATTGGCGGCTACTATACGCGTCCGACAAGCCGGGGCACGCTGCGCATCGTCTCCGCCGATCCGGATGTGAACCCGCGCATAGACATCAACAGCTTTGATTCGGACGAGGATCGGCTGGGGTCGATTGCGATGCTGCGCTGGATACGCCGCCTGGCCCAACAGCCGGCGCTGAAACCTTATATCCTGGAAGAGCTCAGCCCTGGGCCGGCCGTGCAGACCGACGACGAGATCATGTTTGCGTTGCGGGACTATGCGTCCACCGCTTTCCACGTTGCGGGCACCTGCCGCATGGGCGCTGATGAGTGCGCTGTGGTCGATCCGCATTTGCGTGTGCGTGGCGTTCAAGGCCTGCGCGTATGCGACACGTCTGTTTTCCCAACGCTGGTTTCCGGCAATACGAGTGCGCCGGCGATGGCCGTCGCGCTGCGTCTGGCGCAGATCATGGGGGCGGAATCGCGGGCGTCGTGAGAAAAAAGAAGAGTCTTACCCGCGTGTCAGCAGCATGGCACCGCCAAACGGGCCGCCGCCCACGCCCACCGCAGCCACCTCGGCGCCAGCCACCTGGCGCGCCCCGGCCTCGCCCCACAACTGCAAACACGCTTCCGCCAGATGGCCAAAGCCGTGCAGCCGCCCTGCGGATAGCTGGCCGCCATTGGGATTTAGCGGCAATTCACCGTGCAGCGCCGTGCGCCCATCGGCCACGAAACGCGCCGCCTCGCCATGCGGCGCGAAGCCGAAAGCCTCCAGCCACATCAGTGCATAGATCGAAAAACCGTCGTACAGGCAGGCCACATCGACGTCGGCCGGCTTCAGATCGCTGCGCTTCCAGAGGGCGCTCGCCGCATCATGGGCCGCCATTGTCGTGATGTCGGCGCGCTGATCCCAGGAGTCGCGGCCATGATGGGCCCCGCCGATTGCCTCTATCCGCAGCGGCCTTCGTCGCAGATCGCCGGCAGCGTCGGCGGCCGAAATGATCACCACGGCGGAGCCATCCACGGGTATGTCGCAATCGAGCAGGCATAACGGCGTGGAAATCATGCGGGCGCCCATATAATCGTCGAGCGTGATCGGCTGGCGCAGCACCGCGGCAGGATTAAGCGCGGCGTTCTCCCGCTGGTTGATTGCCACATGGGCCAGCATCTCCCGTGTCGCGCCAAACCGATGCATGTAGGCCTGCGCGAACATCGCGGTCCAGTTCGCGGCAGAGACGGCATTGAACGGCAGCAGGAATTGCCAGCGTGTGTCGATCCGCCCGCCACCGGTGCCAAGCACGCTCGCGCGTCGGCCAGGCGTCTGAGAGGAGGATTCCGTCAGTGTACGAAAGCACAATACGTGGCGGGCTTGCCCTGTGGCGACGGCCATGATGGCGATCATCACCGCCGAGAGCTGGCCCGCCCCCTCGGCGCTCGACGCATAGAAATGCACGCCGAGCCCCAGCGCCTCACGTATCTCGGCGCATCCGATGGGCGACATGCCCGGTGCCGCGCTGGACATGCCGGGATAGGTGGTGAGGCCATCGATGTCGCTGGGCTGCAAGCCCGCATGGGCCAGGGCAGCCAGGGCGGCCTCCACCGTCAGATCGAGGGCGCTGCGGCCCAATCTGCGGCCGACGGCGGACAGGCCCACACCGCTGATCGCCCCCCGGCGTTCGGATATCTCCGCCATCCACCTGCCTTTCCTGAGCACGTCTTGCTTCGGTTGAAGCTGTTATATAACTTAGTAATAATGGAGCTCGTGTTGCAACAGCCGGACGATCCGCCTTTCCGCATGCTACCGGAACTCACGCCCGAAACGGCGCCGTTCTGGACAGGGGGTGCGCAAGGAAAGCTGCTGATTGCACGATGCGGCGCCTGCCGGCTCTGGATCCATCCGCCAATGCCCGTGTGCAGGGTCTGCCTGTCGCGCGATATCGCGGCCGAGCCGGTGAGTGGCCGCGGCAAGGTGCATAGTTTTACCATCAATCACCAGCCCTTCCTGCCCGGCGTGGCTGTGCCGTTCGCGATCGCTATCGTGGAACTGCCGGAGCAGGAGGCCCTTCGCCTGACCACCAACATCGTCGATTGCCCGCCCGACGCCGTGCATATCGGCATGGCGGTGAGCGTGCGGTTCCTGCGGCAGGAGGATGTCTATCTGCCGCTTTTCGCGCCCACGCCGGCGGCAGAGGCATGAACTTCGATCTTTCCGACGAGCAGAAAATGCTGGCGGCAGAAACGCGCAAGCTTCTGGCCGAGCGGGCCTCCGCCAACCATTTGCGCAAGCTGGCCGACAAGGGCTTGGGGTGGGACCCGGATTTGTGGCGATCGGTGGCGGAAATGGGGCTGCTCGGCGCCGCCATCCCGGAAGAATTCGGTGGTGTTGGACTAGGCGAAATCGATGTCTGCGTCATTTGCGAGGAAATGGGCCGTGGGCCGGCCCCGTTGCCCTACGTGAACACGATCGGCCTGGCTGCTGAAGCCATCCGCCTGGCAGGTTCGCCCGCGCAGAAGGCAGCGTGGCTGCCTGGCATCGCTTCCGGGGAGGTTGTTGCCGTCTATGCCTGGAACGAGGGGCCAGGCGCATTCGATCCGGAGGCACTCTCTGCACAGGTGCAAGCGGGGCAACTCAGCGGAGGAAAACTGCCCGTTGCAGACGCCCGGTTTGCGCAACTGGCGGTCGTGGCCGCGGTCGAGGCAGCGCAGCCTGGGCTTTATCTGGTACCGATCCAGACCCCGCAGGTGCATGGGCAGGCGCTGGCGGGATTCGATCAACTGCGCCTTCTCTCCACGCTGACATTCGCCGATGCCAAGGCCGATCGCCTGCCGGGCGGGTCGGCAGACTTCATCCGGCACCTGGAAATCCGTGGCGCCGTGTTCACCGCGTTCGAGCAGATCGGCGGCGCTGAAGCCTGCCTGAACATGGCACGCGATTACGCGATGCAGCGGAAAACCTTCGGCCGCGTGGTCGCCTCGTATCAGGCGATCAAGCACAAGCTGGCCGATATTTTGGTGGAGATCGAACTCGCGCGTTCAAACGCCTATTATGCGGCCTGGGCGCTGGCGACGAACGCGCCGGATTTAGCCATAGCTGCTGCCATTGCACGGCTTTCGGCCACCGCCGCCTACGATGTCGCCTCGCGCGAGAACCTGCATGTACATGGCGGTTTTGGCTACACGTGGGAGGCCGATTGCCATTTTCATTACCGCAGGGCCCGCCTGCTCGCATCCTATCTCGGCGGGCCGGATATCTGGGGCGCCCGGCTGATTGCCTGGATGCAGGCGCGCCGCTCGGCGCTGGCCGCGTGACGGAGACCGCTTGTGGATTTTGACGATACGCCCGAGGAAGCCGCGTTTCGTGGCGCCGCCCGCGCCTGGCTGCGCGCGCACGCCGCAGGATTGCCCGCGCATCATGCGATGGATGAGACGACGCTGGTGGCCGCCGCCAGGGCGTGGCAACGCCGCAAGGCCGAAGCAGGCTTTGCCGGCATATTGTGGCCGGAAGCGATTGGCGGGCGTGGCGGCACCCCCATTCAGGCGGCGATCTTCGCACAAGAGGAAGCCGCGTATCACGTGCCGACAGGCGTGTTCCTGCAGATCGGCATGAACATGGCCGTGCCGGTGATCGTGGCCCACGGTACTGCCGAGCAATCAACGCGCTTCGCACGGCCGACTTTGTTGGGCGAGATCACCTGGTGCCAGCTTTTCTCCGAACCTTCCGCCGGGTCGGATCTGGCCGCGTTGCGCACCAAGGCAACGCGAGATGGCGATGGCTGGCGGATCAACGGACAGAAGCTTTGGAGTTCCTGGGCGCATCACGCGGATTTCGCCATCCTGCTGGCCCGGACCGACCCTGCTTTGCCGAAGCACAAAGGCCTGACCTTCTTCGTGCTGGATATGCGCAGCCCCGGGATCACCATCAGGCCGATCCGGCAGATTTCCGGCAAGTCGGAGTTCAACGAAGTTTTTCTGGATGACGTTCCTGTTGCCGACACCAACCGGATCGGCCGCGTGGGCGAAGGCTGGGCCTGCGCCATGACCACGCTGATGAGCGAGCGGGCGGTGAGCGGCGGCGGTGACGAAAACGATCTGGATGTGCCCACCGTGCTGATGGAAATGCAGAACGCCCCTGCGCTGTTGGACGGCAGCGCCATCACGCGCCTCGCCCGCTGGCACGCCATTGAGCGGGGCATCGAGAATTTCCGCTATCGTCTGCTGACCCGCCTTTCGCGCGGCGAAAGCCTCGGCGCGGAAGCTGCGATCGTCAAACTCGCTTACGGGCGCAAGCTGCAGGATCTGGCAGCCTTCGCCATGGATGCACAGGGTTATGCAGGGCTGGCCAGCGACCCCGGCGAGACCTTCAAGCTGCATGTGTTCGAAGCCTATCAATGGGGCGCGGTGATGCGCATTGCCGGCGGCACCGACGAAATCTTGCGTAACCAGCTTGCCGAGCGGGTGCTGGGCATGCCGGGGGAAATACGCACGGATCGCGAAATTCCGTTCGACCAAAGCGGCGCCTGAACACCAGACGAGATTATGCTTGCACGTCGCCAACCTAGTTATATACCACTAGAAGAGCGACGAGGACACTTCCTGAATGCCGACCGTCAAAGAGCTTTTAGCAGGCGTGCTGGCCGTCGATCCGGCCGCAAACGCCGTGGAAGCCAGAGGTCAATGGTATAGTTGGGGTGACCTTGCTGCCAGGATTGCGGCCCTCGAAGCCCTTTATGATCGGCTGTGCCTTCCGCAAGGCAGTCGCATCGGCTTGTTCTTGCGCAACCGGATCGAGCCGTTCGCCGCGTTGTTCTCGATACTGGCCACGGAGCGCTGTCTCGTTACCGTCAATCCGCTCTACCCGGATGGGGTTCTGGCTGCCGATCTGACGAGTTTGCGTGCGCCCGTATTTGTTGCGGAAAGCAGCGAGTGGCAGCGGCCAGGCCTGCGTGAGGCGGTATTGGCGATGGGTGCCGCCGGCATCGAGATGACCGGCGACAACGCGGCGCCGGCGCGGCTGGTAGCAGGGCTCGATCACTTACCCCCCGAAAAAGTCGCCGGCGCCGATCTGATCCGCATGGCGCCGGATGTTATCATCGAGATGCTGACCAGCGGCACGACCGGCCGGCCCAAGCGAATCCCGCTCAATCGAAGCGCGTTTCAGCATTCTTTCGAATCGGCGATGGCCTATGAGCACTCGCGCGATCCGCATGCAGCCCCGCGGCTGCGGCCAGGCACCACTGTCATGCACACGCCGATTTCCCATATTGGCGGCCTTTGGCAAGCCATCAACACGGTATCGGCCGGTCGGAAATCATGCCTGATCGAACGTTTCAATGTGCCCGAGTGGCATGACGCGGTCAAACGCCACCGGCCAAAAATCTCCGGGGCCCCGCCCGCCGCCCTGCGAATGATACTGGATGCGAAACTGCCCAAGGCAGACCTGGAGAGCCTCTCCGGCCTGATCAGCGGCACAGCACCAGTCGATCCTGACCTGGTGGAAGCGTTCTGGCAAAATTATGGCATTCCCATTCTGACGTCGTATGGTGCCACGGAATTCGCTGGCGCCGTGGCCGGATGGACACTGCCGGATTTCCGAAAATATTATCCGCGCAAGGCAGGATCCGTCGGCCGCCTGCAAAACGGCGTGCAAGCCCGGATCGTTGATGCAGAAACCGGCTCCGTGCTGCCGCTTGGCGCCGAAGGACTCCTGGAGCTGAAATCCAAACAGATGGCCGACCCGGATGCCTGGTGCCGAACCACCGACCGGGCCGTGCTCGATGACGAAAACTTCCTGTGGATACGAGGGCGGATCGACAACGCCATTATCCGAGGGGGCTTCAAGATCCATCCGGACGACGTGGTGAAGGCGTTGGAAGCACATCCTTGCATCCGTGAAGCAGCCGTTGTTGGTATTGCCGATGCGCGCCTGGGCGAGGTGCCCGCCGCTGCGCTCATGCTGAAATCTGGCGCCAGCGAGCCAAGCCAAGCCGATTTGGTGAGTTTCTTGCGCGACCGTCTGCTGCCTTATCAGATACCTGCGAAAATGTGTTTTGTGAGCGACGTGCCGCGCACGGCGTCGCTGAAGCCGGCCCTGCCCGCCTTGCGGGCGCTGCTGTCGGAGCCACCAGCGCCATGAGCGGTGCTGTGCTTTACAGCCTGGAGGGAGGTGTGGCGCTGATCACACTGAACCGTCCGGACCGGATGAATGCGGTGAATTACAGCCTGCTGACCGGCCTTGTGGAGGCTGTTCGGCGCGCTGCCGAAGATCCTGATGTCGGCTGTGTGGTTCTGACCGGCGCGGGCCGCGGATTCTGCGCCGGGGGCGATTTAAAGGATGGCGCATTGCCGCCGCAGGAACAGCGCCCAAAGCGCCCCAGCGCGCAAACGCGCGGTGCCATCGTTCGCCAAGGTTCGGAAGCTTCCAGGCTGCTGCATGAGATGCCGAAGCTGACGATTGCCATGATCAACGGCCCGGTGGCAGGTGCGGGCATCGGCCTGGCCTCATCTTGCGATCTACGCTTTGCCAGCGCCTCCGCCACTTTCATTACCGCCTATGAGCGCATTGGTGCCGCAGGCGATTATGGCGCCACCTGGAACTGGCCGCGGCTGCTGGGCGGCGCCAAGGCCCGCGAATTATTTTTTGTCTCGCGCAATTTCACCGCGGCGGAGGCGCTGGCATTCGGGCTTTACACGCGGGTGTTCGATGACGCGGCGTTGCACGCGCAAACAATGGAGGTGGCGCGGCGCGTGGCCTCCGGCACCGGGGCAAGCTGGGCCTATCTCAAGGCCAATCTGAACGCCGCCGATACCATGCACTTCTCCGACCATCTCGATCTCGAATCGCTGCACATGGCGCTGTCCATGGCGGCGCATGCCGCCGCAAAGAAAGATCGGTCGGGCGGCTGACTCCAACGTTGAGGGGATATATCCTTGAGCGAATTTGCCGATAATAACGAAATCCTGTTCGAAATCGTCGATCAGGCAATCGCCGTGGTTACGCTCAATCGGCCGCGGGTGCGCAATGCCATCAATGGGGCGTTGACACAAAAATTGGACGCGGCCGTCAAGCGGGTGGAGCAGGATCCCTCCATTCGTGTCGCCATCCTCACCTCCTCCAATGATCGTGTCTTCTGTGCCGGCGCGGATCTTTCGGAAATCGCCGCCGGCAGGGCCGATACGCTCAGCACCGAGGATGGCGGATTTGCCGGGTTTGCCCATCACTTTCGTACAAAACCCTGGATCGCGGCGGTGCGCGGCTCGGCCCTGGCTGGAGGCTGCGAGTTGAGCCTGGCCTGCGACATGATCGTGGCTTCCGACAACGCGCAATTCGGCTTGCCGGAAGTCAAGCGCGGCCTGTTTGCCGGCGCCGGCGGGGTCTATCGCCTGGCCCGTGCGTTGCCTCGCCACATCGCCCTGGAACTGATCGCCACCGGCGATCCGTTGTCGGCGGACAGGGCCTATGCGCTCGGCCTCGTCAATCGCGTGGTCCCTCTAGACCAGGTGCTGGAGGCGGCATGCGCGCTGGGCGCTGCAATCGCCGCAAACGCGCCGCTTTCCGTGCGCGAAAGCCTTGCCGTGGGGCGTCTGGCAGCCGATCTGGCGGAGAAGGACCTGTTTGTGCTCTCGCAACAGGCCAGCGAGCGTGTGTTTGCCAGCAACGATGCGAAGGAAGGGCCGCGCGCGTTTCTGGAGAAGCGTGCGGCGCGCTGGAGCGGAACGTAAGGAAGAAAGCACGCACTTTTTTTCAAAAAGAACGTTGTTTTTTCCTAAAGCGTTCGGCCAATCAGCACCTTCATGATCTCATTGCTGCCGCCGTAAATCCTGGAAACCCGCGTGTCACGAAACAACCTGCCAATCGGGTACTCGGTCATGTAGCCATAGCCACCGTGCAATTGCACGCATTCATCGACAATCTCGCATAAAGTATCGGTTGTCCAACATTTTGCCATTGCGGCAGTGGTGGCATCCAGCTTGCCGGCAAGTTGCTGGCCTATGCAGTGATTAACGAATATGCGGGCGATGGTAGCCTTGGTCTTGCATTCCACCAGCTTGAACTGGCTGTTCTGGTAATCGAGGATACGCTGGCCGAACACCTTGCGTTGCTTTACATAATCCAAGGTGGTTTCCAGAGCCCGTTCCATTTCGGCCGCTGCCTGCACGGCGATCAGCAGGCGCTCGCGCGGCAATTCCGCCATGAGTTGACCAAAACCTTTGCCTTCGGCCAGACCAAGCAGGTTCTGCGCCGGTACCCAGACATTGTCGAAGAACAGCTCCGAGGTATCCGCGGCCTCGTTGCCCACTTTCTCCAGCTTGCGCCCGCGCCTGAAACCCTCTGCCTCCGCGGTTTCCACGACCAGCAGAGAGATGCCGCGGCCGCGAGCGGCCGGATCGGTTTTGGCGACGACAATGATCAGATTGGCAAGCTGCCCGTTGGAAATGAATGTTTTCTGCCCATTGATGCGGTAGCCATTGCCGTCGCGTACCGCACTCGTGCGGATGGCCTGCAAATCGCTGCCGCTATCTGGCTCGCTCATCGCTATGGCGGAGATGAGATCGCCGCTGACGAGTTTGGGCAGCCAGCGCTGCTTTTGTTCCTCGGTGCCGTGGGCGATGATATAGGGGGTAACGATCACATTATGCAACGAGGCAGCAAAGCCGCTGATTTCGCGGCGGGCCAGCTGATCGGCCAGCACGATCTCGTGGCGGAAATCGCCGCCAGGGCCGCCATAGGCCTCCGGCACCATCATCCCGAGCAATCCAGCCTCCCCGGCCTGACGCCAGAATTCAAGCTCCACCTGGCCGGCCCTACGCCAGCCGGCCACCCTCTCCGCCGGCGCCTCCCGCTCCAGAAAGCGCGCGACCGCGTTTTCAAATAGACGCAAATCCTCATCGGCCATGAATTCCGGCGGTGCGACATCGAGCACTGACAAGCGAAAATCCTTCCTTCTCCGCGGCGCTCAGCAGCCCCTGCGGCTCTAAAGCCAGTTGCGGCACCCCGATCCCACCCGGCATAAGGCTTGCGCTACCACGTCCGCAGCCACATGATCGGACGGGATGTGAACCTAGTACTACATCTAGGCGGCATCCGATGAAAGACGAGACACGAGGACATGGTTTGAAATCGGCCGAGCTTCGCGCAGTGAGCGCTCCAGAGGGTCAAGCAACAGCCCAAACAGCACCTTTGCGGGCTTCGATGGGCCACAGCCTGCGTGTGCCCAAGACGGCCGAGGTGGTCGCCAATCTTATTCGCCGCCGCATTGTCACCGGCGCGTTGAAGGGTGGCGATTACCTGCCGAATGAAGCGCAGCTTATGGAAAGCCTGTCGATCTCGCGACCGACGCTGCGGGAGGCTTTTCGTATCCTTGAAACCGAACGGCTGATCACAGTGGTGCGCGGATCGCGGACAGGCGCCCTGGTTCATGCGCCACGGATCGAGGCGGTTGCGCGCGCGGCGGGATTTGTGTTGCAGGCCGAACGCACGACCATTGCCGACGTTTACGAGGCGCGGCTGGCGATCGAGCCTTATGCCGCGCGGATATTGGCCGAACGCCGCGACATGCAGGCCGGCCTGCGCCTGCGGGACGAAATTGCCAAGCTGACGGTGCTGGTCGATCAGGATCGCTACGTGGATTTCGTCATCGCCGTGGCCGAATTCCACCTGGTGCTGATGGAAGCCGCCGGCAACAAGACCCTGTACCTCATTACCCGGCTGTTGCTGGAGGTGGTGGAGCGTTTTCAGGTGCAGTTTATCGCCAAGCGCCAGCGACCTTTGGAGTCCCAGCGCAGCATCGCGCGCACCGGCATCCTCTCCTTCCGCAAGCTCGTCTCGCTGATCGAGGCAGGTGATGCGGCGGGCGCGCACGCGCATTGGCTTCTGCATCTGAAAAACACCAACCAGGCCTGGCTCGCCGGTGACGGCAAGAACGCTGTGGTCGACGTGTTCGACTGACCCGATCACCGCTTGGCCAGCACCATGCCGGACTTTTCGCGATCCCAGGTGCCTGGCGTGCAGCCTTCTTCCCGCAGCTGGTATTTTAGCACCTTGCCCGTGGGATTGCGGGGCAGATCCTGGCGGAATTCGATATAGCGGGGAACAGCGAAATACGGCACACGCTCGATCGCCCAACGGCAAAGTTCGTCTTCCGAGATCGAGGCGCCCGAGGTGAGGATGGCGGTGACCTTCAGATCGTCCTCGCCGAGCTCGGAAAAAACCGCGTGCACGGCCACGTCAGCGATGTCCGGATGCGAGAGGAACGTGGTTTCCATCTCGAAGCTTGAGATATTCTCGCCTCTGCGGCGCAGATAATCCTTCTTTCTGTCAACAAAATAGAACGTGCCGTCTGCCTCGAACTTGCCGATATCGCCGGTATGCAGCCACATGTTGCGCATGATCGCCAGCGTTGCTTCAGGACGATTCCAGTAGCCGCTGAACATCACGTTCGGGCGCAGCGGCCGAACGAGCACTTCGCCCGAGTGGCCAACTGGCAAGGGATTGTCATCGTCATCGGCGATGATCACCTCGAAATCGTCATTGCGCAGGCCCGCGGCACCTGGCGGGCAATCCTCGCCGATGCGTGAGGTTACCACCATGGCGGCTTCGGTCAGCCCATACCCCGCGGCCCCCATATGCTTCACACCGAAGCGTTCGCGCCACCTATCCTGCAGCGGCTTCGGAAATGGTGCCGAGTTTACCAGGCGGAGTTGGCCGAAACAGGCTTCGGCCGCCTGATTCTGCGCGGCATCAGCCAGCAGCGGCGCCATCGAGCCCAGCATATTGGCCGCCGTGGCGCCGGAACGCCTGATATCCGGCCAGAAGCCGGAGACCGAAAACCGTGGGTAGATCACTGCCCTGGCGCGCACCATGGCGGTTCCCAACACGGTCGTCGCGGTCGCGTTCATGTGGAACAGAGGCAGTGCTGTCCACAGCACGTCGCTGGCCTTGAGCGAGGTGGAGCGCAGATATTGGCGCGCGAGATTGCACGCGTAGCCATGGCTGATCATGCAGCCCTTGGAAGGGCCAGTGGTGCCGGAGGTGTAGATCAGCATGGAAAGATCGGCGGGCCCTACAGCGATGGGTACGAAATCGGGTTCCTCGGCCATGCAGCGCCGGAGCGGCACGCACTGAACAGCGCCCGAACCGCCGATCTCTCCGTCACCACGGTACAAAAGCACGCGCAATTTTGGCAGGTCGGCACTGACCGCCATGATACGATCTGCATAATCGGCTTCGGCCAGAACGATCGATGCACCGGAATCGCCGATCTGATGCCTGAGGAAGTTGCCCTTGTAGGCGGTGTTCACGGGCACGGAGATGGCGCCCAGCTTGTTGATGGCAAACCAGGCCAGAACCGCATCGAGGTTGTTATCGAGTATCGAGGCCACCGTATCGCCGCGTTTCACCCCAAGCGCCGCGAGCCCACAGGCAAGCCGTGTCGACTCCACATCGATTTCCCGATACGAAAACACCGAGCCGGAGAAATCGAGATACGGGCGGTCCCCATCCAACCGCGCCGCCTGGGCCAAAACCCCTGTCACGGTCTGCGCGATACCACCATCCCAGCCCATTCGTGTTCTCCCCATCTTATCAGGAAAGTTGTTCTTTTGTGAAGAAAGGAAGACTCTTCCTTCAACCATCCGCCAGCGCACAATGCCGCGCAAACATGTCCAGCGCCCGCTGCTGCAGGTCGGGCGGTACGGGCGGAAACGCCACCATGCTGCCAGGCTGTGCCGGCAATGCCACGGTGGCGGTTGCCTTCAACGTCTCCTGGCCGCGCTGGTTGGTCATGCGAACCTGAACATCCACCAGCTTTCGGCCTTCCTCCTCGCGTTTGCCGGTGACCTCGCCGGTGATAATCTGGGTGTCACCCATATAGCTGAATTTGCGAACTTCATCGTGCAGGGCAATCACGATGCCAGCATCGCCGCACCAGTCAGTGAGGTAGTGATAGAGGTAGTTCTCCCGCATCACCCCGTAATCATAGGCCATAGGGTTGCCGATGGCCTGCGCCCAGGAATCATCCCAATGCAGCCGCTGCGCCACATCGGGCACGCCATACTGGTTCTTGATGTAAAAACCTGGAATACGCTGGCGATTCTTGTAGCCTATCCGCCCCGCGGCGGGCGCGTACGGCCAAAACCCGTAGCCGCCGGCGTGGAAACACATCACGTCGGTCACCGTCAGTGGCCCCTTGGCCATGGTGCCGAGACTGTCGCCGACGGCCACATCATCCCACAGCAGCGGCGTGGCGCCGCGCGCACCTTCATTGGCATAGATCGCATCGATCTTGGCGATCTCGGAATCGTCATACCGAGCCGGCTTGATTTCGGCATATTTGCCTTTCTCGCGCGCAGTCTTGCGTTCGGTCAGGATCATCAGCACGCGGTAGGTTGCGATCACCTCGCCACGTTGATTCATTTTCACATGCCGGTTCACCCGGATAACCGACCGGCCGGCGAATTCAGAGGTTTTCACCTCCAGGCTTTCCTGCCCCGCAAAACTGTAGATGGTGTCGCCTGGATAAGCGGCACGAAACCACTCCCACTTCGAGCCGGAGACAAATACGTGGATGCCCCTGAAAAGACCTTTGATCTTCGCTTTCAGCTCGGCCGGCATGGGATCGCCGCGCAAGGGAGCGTTGACGGTGCCGATCATCATGCCAGGCGCGATCACGTCACCCCAGCGGGTTCGGCGGGCATAGGCCGGGTCGCAATGCAGCGGATTATCGTTGCCGCAGCCATGGGCGAAGTTGCGGATACTATCGTAAGTCAGGGTCTGGATGTATTCGCGGTGATTATTCGCCACATCAACGCCCAGCAGCAAGCGGCCGCGCTCGATATCCTCATCGGTGATCGTATTGCTGGTGGCCTTGTCCCACTCATCGTCTTTGAGCGCTTCTGACATGAATTCCTCAGGAAGAACGGTAGAGCTTCTTTCTCGAAAGAAAAAAGCAAAGACCTTTTGTTATTGCAGGGTTGGTTTTCGTCCAAGCCAGGTGCGCATGATGCTCGTCACCTGTTCTGGGGCCTCCATTGGCGTCAGATGCGCGCACGTCTCTAGCACGTGCAGATCAGCGCGGCCGATGGCGTTGGCCATCTCGGCAGCGTGCTCAGGCAGCGTCACCCGGTCGGCGCGGCCGGCGATGATGCAGGCCGGCACGTCTATCTGCATCAGTCCTGGGCGCGAGTCAGGCCTCGCGCCTGCGGCCTTCTGCTGGCGGATGAACGTCTCTTCGCCGCTGCACTGCATCATCGCTGTGATCGCCGAACGCAAGGCGGTATCGTGCCGGCGATCTGGATGGGTGAGCAAAGGCAGCAACCGGGCGATCACCTGCTCGAAGCGGCCGGCTTTTGTCTCGGCAATCAATCTGAGCCGACCTTCTCTCTGCGCGTCGGTATCCGGGTGGGCGCTGGTATTGGCCAGGCAAATGTGGCTTACACGCTCCGGCGCACGGCGCATGACCGCAAGAGCCACATACCCGCCCATGGAAAGCCCCGCCAACGCAAACCGGCCTGGCGTCAGTGCCAGAACATCGTCCGCCATATCGTCCATGGTGACACCCTGCGGCACGACCACCCTGCACTCGGCAATATCAGCCAGCGCATCGCATTGGGCGCGCCACAACCTGGCATCGCATGCGATGCCAGGCAGCAGGACCAGTGCTTGGCGGGTCATGCGGAAGCCGCCCGGGGCAGTGGCCTGTCCGCAATCAAAGCCGCGTATTCATTGAACGAAACGTGCAGCAACGAAACAAGCCTGTCGATGTCGGCGATTTTTTCGGGGTCGGCCATGA
>Ga0116229_10005276_pt1 | contig 21131 bp, 16 predicted proteins | sample S1TSphgellanicum_3_FD_87313 | JGI IMG/M metagenome (GOLD analysis project Ga0116229, IMG submission 87313) | Host-associated microbial communities from peat moss isolated from Minnesota, USA - S1T2_Fc - Sphagnum magellanicum MG | ecosystem: Host-associated > Plants > Peat moss > Unclassified...
TCTCTCTCTCTCTCTCTCTCTGGCTTTGCTCTATGGTTTGATCTGTGGAAGTTGTACATGTTGTCGCACTTGTTCCTTTGTGACGGGGATTCATTGCGATTCATTCCGAAGAGGAAGAGATCGCGTTTTTTTCTTCCTTTCTTTCAAAAATTGGTTAGTGAAGCTTCGGGCGGATTTTGGTCTTTCCGTTGCCGGGAGTATTTTCTTTGTGAAGTCAGTAGTCACGGGAGCAAAGACCGTGACAAATGTAGTGTAGTTCGAGAATCGGTCTCTTGCTTGCTTCGTTGTCGCTATGGAAGAGGAAGAAGAAGAACAACAAGTGGAACGTGGCCTGCATTGACGCTTTCATTGAAGTGATTCGTGAAGAGTTGTGGATTAAGGATTTGGAATGTAAGAAGATTTTGCCTCTCGTTGCTGGTGCCACCACGTTCTCACGTCGCCAGATGTAACGCCGCGTGTGTAAGAGATTGCTTCTCACCATGCGGATTGATACATCATGCTCGTAATAGATAGCCTGCAATCCTGTTCTTGTCTTGCGTTTTCAATAGACTGCTGCTTGTGCAACTTTTGACCCTGTTTCTTTCTCATGTCATCATTCTATTGGCATAAACATGTGGATCCTGAATAATGGAAATGGAAATGGAGTTTGTTCGTAAGCTTCTGTGATCTTGTCTCGTTTGCCTCATTATCTAATGTGATCCAAACGAGTGTTGCTGCACACTGAATGCCAATTTGCTGACCGGGTACTAGTACCACATGTGAGGCCTCTCCAAAGAGTCTCTTGTCATGATTGTATCTGTTGTGGAGTATCTTCATTTCCTTCGTTGTTGTAGCGCATCATTGCTTTCTGTGGTGAGACAGCAGCAATGGAGGAAGCTTGGGTTTTTTCCAATGTCCAAACCTTTTTCAAGATTAGGTTCCTCTCTTTTACAAAATGTATAGCAAATGAACTGATCTGGTTTTTCTCTCTTGTATTGTGCCACCGCATTGGTAGCATAGTTGTCTCCAGGTGGCATTTATGAAGGTCTATGGGGATTGTTCTTCCCTGAATAACCTTCTGAGAATTGCTGCAGAGGGATGTTTCTTTTGAAGTCTCTAGACTTCATAGGAAATCCGCAAATAAAACTACTTGGGTGTTGATCAGAAGTGGAGATCTGACCCTTATTGTCATTGCATCATGGTTGCATGTGTTGCAGAGACCAGCACTGGACATGATAAGGAGAGAAGAGCATATCCTGGATTAAACCGTCGTGTGCAGGTGGTGTTTTCAACTATATCACTCTGCAAGGACACAAACAAATGCTGTGAGTCTCTCAACTCTCCTAGTTTGTTTCTGTCCAGATGCTCAATACTACTATTTACAGCAACTGCTTGTTTTTTCTACATGTGGTTTTCATGTATGCTTGAATTGACCATGGTCAATTCCTCTTGTGTTTGTTTTGGTTTGGTCAGAACTGACAATTAAAGGTGCTTACACCCAAAGTTATTGTAGACTTTTCTCTGCAATCTCAGACATATGCTTGAATTTGTAGCCACCAGACCATCAGATTGCTGTATTGTTCGTATGCTGCAATATCCTCATTGGTTGTTAATATGGGTAAATTCCTTGAATGAGCACTTCCATAGTTCAGCTGCGATGCTGGTAGAAGTATCTTGAGATCCACTACATGGAGTAAGTCATGTAGTATCCTTTTGGAGATTTGCAGTTAGTCTTTTCCTCCCCTTGCAAGTTACAATGTGTGGATATCTCCTTTCTCATTTGTGGTTCTTTGTGCAGGTTATGAATGTCTGGATGCATTACTGCACAAAAGAAGATAGTCCAAACAACTTGCAGAAATGAGACTTAGCTCTTCAAGCTGTCTGCAATTGACATTCGCATTATAGCACTGAAGGATGAGAGGCAGACAATGAAGCGCACACACTCGCAAAAAGGAGCATATCTGTCAAAGCTTGGGCTCTAAAGTTATAGGGGAGGAAGTCAGCAGAGCAGGGAAGTATCCAAAGTTCTGGTCCAGTGTGGGTGTGGGTGTGAGGTTCCAATCAAATCTTGACACTGAAATGGGTCAGGAGCTTGTAGTTACAGAACACAAGGTTCTCTCTGAAACCAATGTGAGGGTCTTGGCTGCAAAGCAGGTTGAAAGATCTAAAAATGCAGCTCCAATTTCACAAAGTAGTGCAGTGAAGCCAATGCAGAAGGAGAGGGAGTGCACCCCACTCTCACAGAACAACAGCACAAAACCAATGTACACAGTAAGCTCCAGACAATACATCAGTGGCCATCTCAATTTCTCATCAAAATCTAGTTCTCCAAGTCACTCTATGAGTGGTGACATGACAATGGTCCCTCCAAAGGCAGAGAATGTGAAGATCATGAGCAAAGAAGAGAAAAAAACTGTTCAGGTCAGGCTGCATTTCTCAACTCTGTCCTTCTACAACTTGTCAATAGTGCTTGCTGAATGTAGGAACATCACTAGGCAAAAGGGGTTTGGCTGTTGTAGAATGGTAATGAAGAGTCAGAGGATTTAGTTGTCAAACACTTGTTTCTGATGAATCAGAGTGGTGGGAATATGGATCTAATTGCATGCTTGCTTGCTTGCTTGCTTACCTTTGGAATTAGCAGAATAAGGGGCAAAGGAGTAACAGAAGCAAGACAGTAGTGACTATGGCAGAGAAGCTTAAGGGGGGAAGAGACAATAGTGGCAAGAGGAGGCCAACAGCCTCTATAGCCTGGGACAGCTTGAACAGATCCCGGGAAAGCAGTCCACAGCATGAGCTGGCAGCAATTCCCTTCAAGTGGGAAGAAGCACCAGGCAAGCCCAAGGAAGAGGCACATCTCCATGTCACGACCATTGCTGAGGCAGCAGAAAGGGCAATGGCCAGGAGAATTTTGCAAGGGGTTGAGAGAAGCCACAGACAAGAAGTGCTTCTACAGAAGAGGATTGCAGCTCAGGTTTTGATGGAGAGCTTGTCCGATCATGAGAAAGCTTTGGCTAAGGTAAAACTTCAGGAGTGTCAAGCTCTGGGAGAACATTCTCGCCATAGCAGTTTTGGGAGTAGCCACAGGTTTTATGCTAGGAAAACAGGAACTGGGCTGGAGCAGAGCAGCAGATTTCAGGGGCTCAGGCTTAGTGTGGATGGTGATGGCCATGTTGTCTCAGAGATGGAGACAGAAGCGCACATTGATCTTGTGGCTCCTGCTGCTGCAAAATTCCTGGTGGATAACTGTGTCTCCCCCAATGGCACTACCGAGAAAAATCCGACAAGAATTCCCTTTGAGTGGGAGGAAGCTCCAGGTAAACCCAAATTTGATGACACAGCTGATGCCATTCCCAAGAAGCTCCAGCTCCCACCTCGCTTGGTTGCACCCCCAACACAAAAACTGGACTTCATGTCCCAAGATGTGCAAGATCAACAGAGACTGAGGTCAATGAGTGGCCCCCTTATGCGATACTATCCTTTGGGTTTGAGTAACCATAGTTCACCAGCTCGGACCAGACCACATCAGCACTCTCATCCTGTCATGCGATCTTGCTCACCCTCAAGACGATCCAGCTCCCCTTCCAAGATCCAGGCATTGGCAAAGAAACTGTCACGGAAGGTTTCTTCTACTGCTCTCAGTCCTGATATGTTGCATGATGAGCAGTCCTGGCAAGGGGCAAGGCGTGATCCCTCACCTTCGAAGAGGTCCATGTCCCCTTCTAGGATTCAGGCCCTGGCTAAGCATCTAGCCTCCAAGGTCTTAAATACAGGTTCAGCTCCAAACCAGGGTTCAAATGAGGATGAGCTGTTCTGGCAGACTAAAAACCCATCTCCTTCAAAAAGCCCCACCTCTCCTTTGAAGATGCAAGCTTTTGCCATGCATCTGTCACACAAGGTGTCAGGCATGAACACAGTGGCCCAGGAGAGCTCCTATGAGGATCACATATGGACTGCTCAACATTCTTTGCATTTGGAAAGGCACATTTCTCCTTCAAAGATCCACACCCTGGCTAAGCATTTGTCTCAGAAGATTTCAAATACAGCAGCTCCAGAGAACAATCCATATGATAATCCAAGCTGGCAACAAAGGAATATTCAGCATAGCCTTGCTTCTGGATACCACTCTGGCCCATTGGAGGGCCATCATAACAGTGCCGAAGGAGGTGGAAACGGATATGGTAGCTTCTTATTTGAAAGAAGCTCCTTGGGTGCACCATCTTTGCAGGTCAACAGTGAGCAGGATTACGACTGGGCAGCAGGACACAAACAAGCTTCAAGACAACAGTCTTGGAACCTAGAGTCCAGTACCACTTCCTTGAAAAACTCAATCTCACCATCAATGCGATCTATCTCTCCTTCAAGAATTCATTCTTCAGCAAAGCTGTTGACAAAGAAGGTGATGTCACCCCAAGATACCGCAATCAAGGATCCCAACTGGCACACATTCACCACCAGTTATGACTCTGGCCCCTTAGAGAGGTGCGCTGATCAGACTGAAGGTTGTTCCAGTTCCTCTTTGGAGAGGAGCTCCTCAGATGATTTGTTTGGACCACCTTCAAGCATTCTGCAAAGCTCAGAAATCTATTCTTCTGAGGCATGGGTAGACAAGCAACCACAAGGTCTTCATCATCCCTGGTCACCAACCAGCATTTTTCACGGCCCCAGTGGGAATAGTGAAGTGCCCACAGATTCAGTTCCTTCTTCAGGCTCTGACATTGATACACATATACAAACAGCAATGCAACATTCTGTCATGCTTTCAAAGTCACTGTCTGGTATCTCGTATGAATCTTTTGAGCATTATTTTGAAGAACTTCATAGCCCAACTTCAAGTCATCCCCCTGAGTGGGAAGCAGATAACAACTCCTCTGTTAGCTCCCCATATCTAGGCCCCATTTCAGCAAACTATGCAGCCCAGGAGTCTGGAGGACGAGCGACTTCTGATGGAGTGAAAGCCATTATTAAGCTCTGTAGGGCAGGATCCAAATGGAGGAAATCTAAGAAATGCCAAAACCCAGAGATATGGGCTCCCACACTTGCAACATATTTTCAGTGTGTGGAACCATCGGCGACTACAAGTGGACAGATCAATACAGCAAGGAGCTGCCCCAAAGACAATAAAAATGAGCATATGGATTCAGGTTCAAGTCTAATGGAGTCTCCAGAAGCTGCAACAAGATTGCCGTATACAATGCCATCTGTTGTGGAGCAGGAAACAGTAGGAAGTGAATTATGTGATTCTTCAAGCACTCACTACACTTCATGTCTAGGTTTGATTTCACCTGCAATCTTTATATCAAGAGCCGAGAATCGCTCTTACTCCAAAGGCACATTGGCATGGGGTGGTAGAATTCCAGTCTCTTCAGCTTCTACAAACACTAGTGAAGAAGGGTACAGGTCTCCAGCCTACACAGCAACTTTAGAGCTGTTGTCACCCTCCACGAAGCTGATCTCAAAGAAGGTATTGGGGAAGTCGCAGAGCATCACCAGGGGACTGTCCTCTTCAAATATTCACAACAAGCTCATTGTGAGGAACTATCTGCTGACTTTTTATATACCATGTGAAGGATGCATGTCTCTTGGAATTGTGGCTTTTCTTTGTTCAAGCTATGCAACTGAGAATGAGCAACAATTATCAAATTCCATGGAATGAAAGACTCACTTAATTTTTGATGAGGGGAAACTGGTCTATATCTCAAACTGATATATCCCATCAATTGTTTGGTGAGGAGACAGTTCAATCTAAATGAAACTAATGAAGCGCATGTACAGGACGCAATGTGCAAGTCATTGAAGCGATCAATATACAATTGTGCAAAGCGGTGTTGTCATAGCACAAAGTTACGGCTCCATGAAGACCGCCACCAATTTACTCCTACTGGATTCAGTTTTTGCAAGGTAAAACCCCTTCTGCAATCTCTTCTGCAATCAGCTCTTCAATTGATAAGGCTTCCATATATGTAATCATTCTACTTTGCTTTGTCCCAGTGATCCTGTGATCTGACCAATGATTCATGCTGGGTTCGGTCCCAGTCCTATGTTCCCTTTGAGCTATTTAGGAGTTTAGGGCCCTTGAATTTCCTGCCTGCATCACGTATCCTTGAATGCATTGACTGAAAATCTGTCTTGCCATTGCAGCCAAATTGAGTGTGATGGTGGGTTGATTAAATGGTAACATCAAGCTGTGAGTGGTGCTTTTTCTTCCTGGAACCTTTGAAGCCAACCAAGGCATCATCCAAGTTTTGGGTCTCCAAGATCAGCTCATGCCATCTGATTTTGACAAAGTCTGGACAATGTCACTGCAGAAAGCAATTATTGAGCAACAACCACCCAGGTCAAGATCTCAGTCTTTCTGCAGTACAAATCAGCTAAGAAAATTACTGCTACCAATTGTCCCACAATCTGATTATCTTGAGCAGTCAATTTTGAGTTCAAGATTAAGGGTTCTGCACATAAATGAGTGTGCGGCTCTTTTCCTTTCAACCAGTAGGGAATAGGGAATGACAGTGGAAACGACGTCTAGTAATGTGATCACTAGTGGACTTTGAACCTGATATCCTATACAAGCACAGTTTTACTGGCAATTTATACTAGTCAGGAGCAACCAAGTCCATAAAATCTGATGTGATTTGTATCACTATCATTTCATAATACTATTTTATTCAGCACTGGTCAGTGGCCAGTTCAACACTGGGCAGAACTTGGAAGGGAGAGAAAATTCTTATCAAATGTTGTAGTAACAGAGGATTTTGAATCAGCAATGGGTCCTTATTGCACAAGTACAAAAAGTATTGTCTGTTTCTCTTTTTTTCTGACTGCCCAATTGCCCGACCAAGACACACATCACCAGACACGACTCAATGCTGCCCATACACAAAATTTTGTGTCCTATTATACACACTTTGGGTTTGAAATGGACACTAGGAGGGAGCCATATTATGCCTCTCAGTGTTCTATTACACGGCCAAAGTTTGCATAACAGGACTCAGATTTTGTGTCTCGGAAAGATGGGTCAGGCCAAGGGCAGACAAGAAAAAAAAGAAGGACCCATTGCTGATTTGAAATCCTTCATACTGTAGTAGGACCTTGGCAGCTTGGACACTAATTATGGTATTTGAATAAATATTGAATATATTTTGTTAAAAACCACTTTGGCCAAGGAGCAAGATTTGATCTGAGAGACATGGGTTGAAGCTGCCCCCTGTACTATGGTCGTTAGTGGCCAGTTCAAAAGTTTGAAAAGTTTTGTTTCCAAGGGTGAACAAAGATTCTGTTAACAAGACAAAGTTCATAACATGAGATGCTTGGAATTGTGAGAGTTTGTCAGGATACAATTACAAATTGTGTTGCAGAGAAGTTCTTTCAACTTTTTCCTGGCTCTGCCTGATGCAATGTTTTTTGCATACAGTGGAAAAGAGTGGCCTGTTGGAGCCCTACGACCAAAGGTTTGATGAAACCAGGCAAACACCATCAAACAAAGCACCCAACAAAGGAGGAAAGGAAGGACAAAGAAAGAGGATCCAGGTCCGAGCCACAAGAGCAAAACCCAAACATGGTCACAAATGGGCAAAGGCATAAATTATGTTCCAAAGCCCCACTAGTTGCAAGAAGCATATCAAAACGGAAAGAGAAGGGTAATGTAAAATAGTAATAAGCTTAGAAGAGCTCACTTGCAATGACATGCCTCAAAATAAAAACAGCCTATGCTCTCTACAAAGTTAAAGACACTTATCTATCTATAGAAGGCACATAGAACTGCTAGAGGAGGGCCATCAATGTCCTTTGTTGATCACACCATGTTAACACATTGATGAAAAAAATTGTTTGCTTGTTGATGATGTAGGCAACCAAAAACCTATATGGCAAGGGGAAGAAAAACATCTACCAAGTGCCGATTGTGGTAAAATCCTTCTTTTGCATGAGCCACCATTGTCATAGCCACCTTGCAAAATGAAATAACACATGCAATCAAGTTTGCTTGGGTAGGCTTGGTAATGACCACGTCAGCCAAAGTGTGAATGTCTTCAACCAATAACATGATGTCAACCCGCCAACAAGAAGATTAAAGAAAAAGTGACAAAAGGATGTGAGTTTGGTCATGTAAAACATGAAACCCCACATCTCTAGCAGTGGAGGTGAAGGCATTTTTAACGACATTATGGAATGCAATTTGTTCCTCCCCATGGGAATAAAAAAAAGATGGGTCCTTGCTAAATTTAAAAGCTAGCCACAAATGCATTGGGTCAACCTTAAAGGATGGGGGAGGCCCAACCTAGTGCACAACATAGAAGAGAAAAAATTGGAAGCCAATTGAAAAGATGAAATGACTGGAACGCAAAAAGTTATGGACCTGCCCCTAAGCCAAAGCAAGACATCAAACGCGTGCAATGCAAATCCAAAGCCATGTTACAAACGATGTTAAAGAATTAATGGTGATGTAATATGTTGAAATATTATCTTGAAATAGATTATAATCCCCTTTCTACAAACTACAAAAAAGAAGAAACAAAAGTCATCACATCAAAGGGAAAAAAACTTTCATATCAATCTCAAATGGGCTTAGAAAGGGAGTGGGTCAAAACTACTTGAACCTATCGCCTTCAATAAAAGTAGGTGCAACAGATGCCTTAGTCCCCAAATAGGTCATTAATGCAATGAACTCTATGGAAATAAGGTTGATCCCCCACGAAAAATGGGGAGAAAAGCATGTTGGCACATTAAATGGGCTTGTGAGCACTGCAAAGAACCTTGACCCAAGATTTTCCCAAAAACTTGCATGAGAATTGCATCAAAGGAAAAACTAATGTTAAAGGATCAATGGGGGGGGAGAACAAAATAAAAAGGTTTCTAAACAAAACACCAAAACTAAATCCCAAAAGCTACTTAGACATCTTCTAACCTTAGAAACACATCTACATAACAAACATTTTTGTCCAACATGTCCTAAAAAAGAGAGCAAAAGAAGCAAATCCAAACAAAATACTCTTGATACCATCCAAAGGGCAACAAGAATTGACAAAAAGAGAAAAACCAAAAGGCATATTAGATAATGATTAAGCCAAACACTTGTGGGGTTAAACTTTAAACCTTATAAAAACTAATTAAAAGACAAAATGGTCAAAAGAAAAAGGAACAATAAAGGTCGAGCCAATGATGTGAATGTCGTCAACATAGAAAAGGAAAATACAAAAGGGGAAAATGCCCACATAATATTGTAATGCATGAAAATGGGCTTTTGTTAAAAAAGGCCTCATGGCAAATAGATCACCTTAGCATGTGCCTTCTAGAAATGGATGATAAACAAATCTTCCAAAAGGCAATGGTGGTTGAAATAAAGAGGAACCTATTAAGCATAAAAGGATTGAACAAAAAAAAAAGTTGATACAATTAGCCTCTTGCTGCACAAAGTTCATAGGAGATGGCTCTTCGAAAGATGGTGTTGAAAGTGTTTACAACATTTACCTACACACCACCTAATCAAAATGGACATTTAAAATAGTTCAAACACCATGAACCACCACCTCGCACCACCTTTCATTGCCACACTAAATAGATGAGATGACAAATGAATAAAAAAAACATCACAAAATTGCAAACATAAAACTTTGTTCACCAACTGATACATGACCTCGCCCACCATAATTAGTTAAATGCCTCTAGAAAGCTTGGCCAAAGCTAAGAACTTAAAAACACCTAGAGTCAAAGTAATGGACCTTGGGATACAACCTGCAATAACATGGGAATCCACCTAGAAAAGTTGGGTGAAATCATTGGTTGAGTCAATCAAATAGGTTTCAAAAATGTTCAAAAACCATACTTGAAGGACCACCAATTGAAAGATGTAGTGAACAAATGAAAGTTGATTTAGAGGAAGTGAAGGAAAATTCCAAATATAAATCAAACCATACTTGAAGGACCACCAATTGAAAAATGTAGTGAACAAATGAAAGTTGATTTAGAGGAAGTGAAGGAAAATTCCAAATATAAATCAAGTTGAAAATCCAACAAGGAATCGAAACAAAGGAAAAGACAAGTATGAAGGGTGAAATGTTTTCAAAGCATTAACAATCTTTGAAGAGGCTGGGGCCAAGGCAAGGGGGGGAAGCCCTAACAACACAAGCATATTCCCTAGCACATCCTAAGGCAAGACTCCATCCAAGCCAACATGGCGAGGGTGGGACCAACACCTAAATAATGCCTAAAAAAGGTTGTTTACTAAGGGGGTTTGAACTAAAGATAAAGTCGTCACAAGTGTTTGCACTTAGAAAACATGTTTCATTTGATAATCTTCCCAATTACTTGTTAAAAAATGTTGTAAGTGCGTCTTAGTCTCCCTATGACTAGTTACACCACCACAAGGGGGGAGGAAAAAACACCATTATGAGAACAACAAAAATATATGCCAAATGGCCACGTTAATGGGTCACAAACCAAATGGCCAAAAGGAAAATGAAAGGATAACTGTACCTCTCGCTCCAAAGTTGAAAGGATGTGCAATGAGGATGAAGATGACCCAAATGAAAAGCTCCAAAGGGGTCCAAAGCCAAAACCCAAGCCCAAGTTGAAGGCGAAGGAAGAGGGGCTATAAAACAATTGAAAGGACATTGTTCATTAGGCAAAGAAATAGCTTGAAATGCTTGGTAATGCTTTTAATGATGAACTATACCACATTGCAAAAACAAGGCTCCACAACCAACACACGAAACATCACATTAAATATAAGGCCCCATAAAAAAAAAACCCCCCAAAGCCAAGTCCTACACCTTGAGAAAGGAAGAAGACAAAATAAACCAAAGGCTATGATTCTACACTATCTAGGGGTCACATTCTAGCCTAGGGCTTAGGGAAAGGGCTTGCAAACTAGTCAAAGGCCTATTGAAAAATAGGAACACAAAAAAAGGCCAATTTAGTTGAATGCCCACTTCAACCTTGTGTGATAGCGTTTTAGGTAACCAAACCCCCTTCCTTCGCCATTTTAGCCCACCTCAAGCATGTGTGAACAATGCCAAGTGATTAAATCACATTTCCTTACACTTGGGCCATAGTTAGAAATCAAACCCACTAGCCATTTGTTCTAGGGTTTGGCACTCTTCATCATCACGTTGAAACTACATGTGAAACGTGACAATTGTTGTGGCTAAAAGGTCAAAGGTGATGGCATCCTTGTCCTTAGTTCCAATTGGCAATAGCCATATGCAACACAAGCTTGTTGCAACAAGTGCTGATGCCATTACTATTGTGAGTGTTGTGATCATTTCACGTACTCTTACTCCTTTTGGTTCAACTTTTGCAAATCTTTATGATTTCTTGGAAATGAAAATCATAAAAAAACCCTACTAGCTAGCACAAATGTAATAGCAAGAAGTTCAACAAACCCATCTCCAAGGCCAATTGCAACAAGGCCCATGACAATGGGCTAAGATCAAGTTGTTGAGATCCTCATTGAAATTGTTATACACAATTTCTGACAAAAAAATTATGTTACAAGCAAGAAAATCCAACTTTGCAAGATCCAAGTTTATGGTGACTAGAAAAATGTGTTGCACACAAAATCTAAGATTACAAGATTAGAGTTTGTGGTGACCAAAAGTTTTGATGCAAGCAAAATCTAAATTTGTGAAGATATGAGTTTCTAGTGACTATAAATAAATTTTGTTGCAAGCTCTTGTGCTTTTTTTTTGTTTGCTATTTACAAGAGCATGTACATGTGAATGAACCCCAACCACAATAATTGATCCATCATGCTTCGTTGTATCTTCAAATCATTTAAAAAATTTATGTCAAAGTTGTCTTTGTACGAATCATGTGTTGTAGAATCTATAACATTCATCTCCATGGTGATGGTCATGAACTTTTAATTTTTCAATCATTCGTATTGGGGCTTTGTTTATGATATTGCAAGTACTACATCAAATGTGAATGAAAGCAAATCAAAACTCAATGTACATCTCACTCAAAGATTGTGAAATGTTTGCCCTACAACAAAAATTTTGAGTCCAAGTTGTGACCTTGCACCTTACAAGTATGGACTATAAAAAGCAATTCAATTTATTACATTACCACAATATATTCAAAATATAAGGGACATCTTGAATACTTATATTTGATTGTCAAAACTCTAAAGTGTTCATATTGGAGTTGTCACACCAATTTTTTTTCCTCCTCTTATTTCCTTGTTTATCATTGTTTTTGGGATTGAGAGAGGCAAATTGTTTTGGAAAGGGCATCATCCATGATTGGCAATAAACTAAATGTCTTTGAAATGCTTTGAAGATCTTTTGCATTATGGATAGAAAGGGTTTTCACATCATAGACTTGTGTCACCTTGATTTGTTGGCTTGGGGGAATAGAATTTACAAATGCATTTTTTTGCATCAAATACTTCACTATTGTGTTTATCTATCATATCAAGCTAAGGATAGTCATTATGCATTGGGGTTTCCTCCATCACATGTTTGCACAATTATGTTTTGTTGCCATGTTGAGAGGTTCAAATACAAAGTGTGCACACTCTATGGGGAAGAGGCAATGTTTTTTATTTTCGTTCAACATTCAACTAAGTATGTACAAAATTCTAACACTTATGCACAATTAAATTAACATGATTTAGTTTCTCATAAAAAGGAAAATATAATTGAATTATTAGTTGCATTCACAATAGCCAAAATAGAAACAACACTACAACATGCACCATGTGAAAAAACCCTTGGGTTCAAATCAAAGACTAACTTAATAATAAAATTGAATGTGGGTTGAAGGTTTACTGCACATAAATTTTGCACACCTCTAAAGCAAGAGGACAACCTTTCTCTATGGAAGTTTGAAATACGATGCTTTACTAGGTTTTTTTCAATTCAATTCTACATTTTGTTGAACAATTATTTACTACATATGGGATTTGTTTGACATGGGCTATGAATTGTAGTAAACCTATTCTAGCTCAATTGGCATATTTGATGTATATGTAATTTTTGTTTCAAGTTTGACAATCAATAGAGGTCGCAACACATGTAAAAGAATGTGTAACTTGTCATATGCTTACCATATTTGCACTGGGAAGGGGCTTGGCGACAATGGTTACATGCTTTAGATGACATGTTCTTCCTTTTATTCATTGCATCAAAGGCTTTTGTAATAGAAACATTTTTTGTCATTGCACATGTTGATATCTTTCACTATTTTAAAAGATTTTGTCCTTTTAATTTTTAAATCCATACTCCATGTACTAGGGACTATTTCATCTTTATGGATTAGGAAATGTTTATTTTTATCCATGGTGAATTTAAAGAGGTTCAAAATCACACACTTAGGGCTTGAGCTCTTGCACTAAAACCCTAAACCCTAGGTCATTTTGATCATTCAACATTGATGTCCATGTTTTCTTCAAATTTAAAAATAAAATAAAATATTGCAATGTTTGTAACCAAAATATATATTTGATTTCAAAGAAATATTTCAATAAGGCTTTATGACAAAGAAAGCTCAAACCACATTTTTCATTTCACCTTCTTGAAATATTTTTTAAAAATAATATATTTTTTTTCTTACAAACAATGCAAAATTAAACAATGTTATTAAAATTTGAAAAAAACATGGACATCAATGTTGAATGATCAAAATTTGGTTTCATATGTGTTACCAAGTTTTATTACAACATAGGGGATCGTAATTTGATGCAATTTCATATTATTGAAATATTCATAAAATCCAATATATCTTTGGCAAAATAGTATGGTACATTTGCAGGATTGTTTAAATTTTGGGACCCCATAAGTAGTGCAATGTTTTAGGTGTGAGTTAATCAATGGCTTTTTGCATGATTTACATAATTGGAAAGCAACTAAACATATGCATAGAATTTCAATATTAGTTGCAAATGGTGGGTTATGGGGCAATTTCACAAGAATACATTGGATATCACAACATTTGCAATATCCTATACATTTATGGAATAAAATTAATGGCCAAATCATGGTAAATGTTGGGGAAAATACTCAAAACAAAATTTTAAATATTATGTATGGAAACAACCATTTTGAACCTACTTAATTATCTAATCATACAAAAATTGTTGTATTTACAATAGTAAAAACAATGTTTTGTGAAATTTGAAATTTCTAATAATACTGAACAAAGTTATATGAAAAAAAATGAAACTTGTATTGAACAATTTTTGTTTGGGGTAATGTTACATTAAATAAAAAGGTGAAAACACATTACAATGATCCCCTTTATGTAGTCACATTGTAGTGTTTTCTTGGGTGAATGTTTTTGAATCTAAACCACGGACCAACATTAAAAAGGAGTTTCACAATTTTTTGCATTATTATAAAGCATAACCCAAGCAATATATATATAATTTTTATGTATGTCTTAGTGGATTGGAATATATTTATGTGAAAATAATACCTATAATTGTGTGTCAAAAAATGTATATATACTTCCAAATTTTGAAATGATTTGTAACCTTTATGAAATTTGTAATAATTATTTCACATTCGATTCCACATACTTTGAATTATGTTTGTGAACCATGTGAAGTTTGATTGCTTTCATATCACAAATGGGGTTTTTTTAAGGCATTGACTATAAATATGTGATAAAATTGAAACTTTAATAAATAATCACCTTGAAATGGAAAGTGACAAGCATTGTGAGTTGGGTCAACACAACCATTTCAAACACGTATTTGGATGATTAATGAAACCAAATATCTAATGTAGTCTAAAATTTGAAACAATTTTTGTTATAAATTGTATGCCATAAATACACCCATGGTTCTTTGAATTTAAATGATCTCAAATAATATTAGATAACATTAACTTTGTGAAAATCATAATCCTAAGACTTGAATAGCAAAACTTAAACCCAAAATTAAATATATGCACCATGTTTTGGGAGGTTTATATATATTATAATACTAGACCAAAAAAATTGAAGAGGGTCATCATAATGTGCTTTCATCTAAAAAATAATTATAAATATTTTCTTAAATGTCCTAAAGGGAAAACATATGAAATTGCATCAACATTATTGCAAGAATTCTTGTACATGTTCAAAATAATAAATTAAATAATTTTTATCAAAAATAAATTCATTAAAAAAATAAAAATGCTATTAAATATCAAAAAGAAATTGAGAACATTGCAAATAATTTCTTCAATTACTATGAAAGGATATAATTTGTATTCCAAATCTATGAAGCATCAAGGTTAGATTTAGAAACTTTATCCTCAATCATCAAATTAACCAAAGGATAAAAACACAATCAAAGGAGCCACCCAAGTGAGTGGACATTCTTTAAAATGACATTTTTGTATGTTTGAAAGATCACAAGTGAAACATAATAGTTTGGATTGTCATAACTTTTTTGGGAAAATTTTCCATTAATTGCAAAGTTTACATGCTCAAAGCTTGACACAAATAAAAAAATGTTTTTGCATGTTCAAAGTTTCAAACCTTGAGAATGAATAATCTTTGTTTTTTTCAAATGTTTTTTTTTCCCCCTTTTTTCAAACATTCCTTTTAAACATTAGAAAGGATTTTAACATTGATGATTAGAAGGGCAATTGGACTAAAACTAATGAAAATTATTTTTATAACCGATTCAAGTACATTTGGTTCAAAAGTGTTTTTGACCCTAAAAATTATGGATTTTGAAAATGTGCCTTTAACAAAAATTGTTCATGTTTATGTGATAGAGGGCATGAATGGATAATATACATGATATAAAATCAATTTGTAGTCAAAATGTATTTATATTTAAAATGCATTGTTAAAGGGAATACCCAAAATAATTTTTAAAAAGTTTATAAACTAACACAAAGACAACATGTGTCATGTGCAATCCTTAGAAAAGGACTTTTACTTTGGCACCCTTAACTCCTTTGACTATGTTTTCAGCCCAAATTGAATAATGAAATATTAATTTGTAATTTTTGTTAAATAAACATTAAATCAAATCAACCATTGAATCAAATATTATCATCATTAAAAAAACAAGATTGTACTTTAAATCTTTGAAACACAACTACTTAGATTTCCAAGAAACTTGTTCAAATGAGATTAGGTGAAAACATTGCTTTCAATGAATTTCTAAAACATTCATAATAAACAAAAAATAATATTCTTGCATTGCAATGCACATTGGAAAATATGTAAACTATTGTTGAAAAAAAAAACCAAATAATATATGAACAAATGTTTTTGATATTCATGCAAGAACTTTGTGGGAAGCAAACACATACATGCACAATTTATTTTAAATCCATATGCAATTACTACTTTCTACGGTTCTTACTTGACAAAAGTGAATAAAATTATCATTCAATAAATGTAATCAATATGAAATAAATGTAAATAGAACCTTGAACTAAAACATCAAACTATATAAAAAAATTAGTAAATGTGCTTTGAATTCATAACAAATGTATGTTCAATAAGCAATACATTTAACATTGTCTATGACATAAAATTATACAACAAGATTTTTCCAATTTATTAACACATGCAAAGAACATGAAAAAAAATTTGTGTTGCTACCACAAACACTCTTGCAATTTTTTTTTCTCAACTTCAATGGATATCTACTATAAATCATTAATTGACATATACATAAATCTTCATTATTTTTTACATGACATATGTCTATCAAAATTTGCAACTAATGATGATGTCAAAACATGTAAAAAATGTAACAATAGTAAATTTATTGATTGGGTTTCTCTCAACTTGCATAAAGATCTAGATAATCATTATAAATAATTATTGTTACTATTCAAACATTTTTGTTAATGTGAAACCTAACATAACAAACAACAAAGTCTTTTGGAAGGATGCCTACATGGTTTTTAAAAATCAAATTGAATATATTCACAAAAAAAATGTGTACAAGTTTAGTAACAATAATATATACAACAATGAATGGGAAAAACTTTTGTTAAATGAAATAATCATTCATACCCAAAAATTACATAGTAATGTGGTATCTATTATAAATAAACAAATTGAACTTTACAATCTATCATATAGAAACAATATCCAATCAAACAACAAAAAACAAGGAACAAATTATCCACACATGATACATCCAACAAAACTATTGCATATTTTTCTAATGGGTGGTGCAAGATAAAAACATGGTTAGGTGACTCACTTTTGACATTTTGAAGCTTTACATTTTACACTAGCTAAAATTATTACATTTATAATAATGATCAAACTATAAATATTATACTTACTCCCTATGCTTTTGATCAAAAGTATTCATAGACCACCCTCTAGATATCATTAGACATGTGATTGGTCCAAAAATTGATGTGAAAGTTTGAATATTTCATTGTGAATGATTAAAAAAATGGTGAAAATAATTTCATTTATTTATTTATTTTAATCCAAATTTCTTGTATTGGGAAAAGTTCGATGCATCTTAATTTGAAATTCTTCATTTGATGGCGACTTATTTTTCAATTTTTATTTTCACATTACCATCACATACATTTTGAATTCATTATTTTCATTTTATTTGCATGACAAATTTAATCTCATCATTTCAAAATCCCATTTTGAGTCCATTCCTTTCTTAGAATTCATTCATATATTTAAAATAAAATTCACACTAAAGTATATTGCAACATGGATAATTTGAAATTTGATAATGTTAATTTTGAATATGATTTTACATTTTAAGTCCATCTACAATTTTTCATTTGTAGTCCCCTTAAATAAAAACCTAAACAAGCTAAAAACATTTACTAATGAAAAACATGACAATTTAATTAAAAAACTATGAGAAATTTCATTTAATAATTATAGGTAGAAGAAATTGGGTAAGAAATAACATGCTAACTTTCACTAATTACAAGTTGCACATAAGAAACAAGTTCATAATTGATTTATGGGTGGTTTTGACATAATTTTGATTGGAGATTTTTACCAAGCTCATTTTTCTTTGAGATTTATGGATTTTCAAACCTAAAACTAATGGGTTTAATATTCTTGGAACTTATTTATGGCCTACACATGTTAAATGTTTCAAATTACAATAGGTGATGTGACAAAATGATAATACGTTCATTAATGTTTTTTAAAAAGTTGAACATCAACACATAACATTGAAAGTATAAACTATTAGAACAAAATTTCTTTAAAAACACCTTAATAAAATAGTACTCTACCACAAATTAAAAAATAATACCACATAATACATAATTTTTTGATGCAATAATCGATGACACATTCAAATTTTTGGCACAAGACATTCATTCTAGCATGTACCCTTCTCATTTTAAATTATTTTCAATGTGCAAAGAAACATGTGGCTTGCACTATGAATTATTGTTGAAAAAAACTATGTTAATAAAATTATGTGTAGCATCCATGCAATTATGTCACATTTGATGGTCTTGAAAATGGTGCAAATGAAACCTTCCAAGACTACACAAATATTATTTTGACACCATTTGTACTAACTGATTTTGATAACCCTTGAATTGGATTCAACACTAAAGTAAAAATTTCACATATGTATGAAAAAATACACAAACTTAACACAAAATGCACACCAATAGAATGAAAAATGATTAAAATGTTTAAATACTTGTTCCTTAAAACTACATTCTAATTATGTCCTAACTAACCAAAACCTACTAGAATGTTACATTCTTTGTTTGAACCCAAAAAAAAAAAAAAGTCCCTGCAAAGAAACAAATTTAGAATGAATTATTCAAAATATTCAACATTTTATTCTTATGATTAACATAGCACAATGATACTTAATGACAAAACTACCTAAAATCATTTGTGATAATTAACCATGGTGCAAAATTGATTTATGCAACTTTCAATGAAAAGACATGTGAATCATTACACAAAATTTTGACTTATAAACCACCTAAAATGCAAATAGATTGTACTTTATTTCAATTTTTAAAAAATACAGAATAAATGTCTATAAATTGTTCAAGTGATAGTAATAGGAGATTTCAATGTTGACATGTTCATAAAAATAGTTGAATCAACATTGTGGATGTTGATGAAACTATATCATTTAAAACTTATGTTTTTCTAATCAACCATAGCTTGCAACACACAAATAGACCATATATGGATTATTGCATTAGCACGATAATCTCATTTTGAATCTACATAAGCTTATTGACATACCATAAGCTTGTATATTTTGCATTTAAATTACCTAACTTCATTATTAATTTGTTTTACCATTAATTAAAATAAACTCCCAACACAAAAGTAAAGGCCCACACGTTCCTAATGCATTGTTTAAATCATCATTTCTAGAGCTTTAATGCTCACATGTGCAAGAAATGATAATGCATGATGAAGGTCAAAACAAAAAATCCTCATTTGCAAACTAAAGTGATTTAATTCTTTTCACAATATAGTTCATCATGTAAGGTGTTTGCTCCTTTTGAAGGTGGTCAACTTTTCTAATGTTTCCAATGACATTGCCCAACTCTAATTTAAGAAAATTGATCTAGTCATAGAATACCTTGAAGGGTTTTTGAGTAATCAATTGAGCCATTGACTATTAATGTACCTATAGATGGATTGAACCCACAATTGGTTCAATTGGGTGTTTTTTAGAAAAATCAACTTGATACCCAATTGTGGGTTCAATAATTGGTTTAATTCTAGTAGAATTGAAAATCAGTTTTCCAATGAGGTTTGGAACAATTTGGGAGTCAAATAATCAATAGTAGTCATTAAATATGACATTCATTAAACCCATGATCAAATATAAAAATTCCACATAAGATCTTGAAAGTTCTATAACTTAGGTTACACATTATTCATGTAATTGTTTATGTGATCGAATTCATGGTGTCTAGATTAAATTCATCTACCATAATCCACATTTCATCTTTGATACATGGAAATTTATTCATCATACTCTTGTTATTTAATATAATGTGAAGTATAAATTTGTCTACCGAAAGATATTTTAAAGTTGGTCATAAGAAGGTAAGACCTAGTAGGTTGTTAGTAGGTAGGTAGAAAAACACAGCAACTGAACCAACCAGGCTCGTTAGCTAGGGATCTGGAACCCAATGGAAAAGTGTTTTGGGTCCATCCACCATCCATCATCCCTCATGGTGCACTGGTGGCTGTTGATTCACTACCACTCCTTGGCATCTTTTCTTGACAAAGGACCCTTTGCAGGCTGAGATTCATGTACACAATGATCTTGCCATAATATTTATGTAACCAAAACTTGAAAAGATCAGAACAAGTTGCACACTACTTTGGATGTCGTACACGGTACACAAGTTGCTTAGAGAGTTGCAACTTGCCATAGTATCTGTGTGACAAAAAACTTTAAAAGAGCATAACAACTTGCACACTACTTTTGGATGTCGTACACATTACACACCGCTAAAGAGTTGCCATATCAGTGTAACAAAAACTTAAAAAGATCCAAACATCTTCCCCACTACTTAGAATGTCGTGGCACACAATAGCACACAGTGCTAGAGAGTTGTCATATTGGGGTGACCAAAACACTTAAAAGATGAAAGGAACTTGCACACTACTTTGGATGTGGTACACACTACACACTGGCAGAGAGTTGCCATGCATGTGTGACAAAAACTTAAAAAGACCAATGCAACTTGCACACTACTTTGGATGTGGTACACAACACACACTGAGCACTAGAAGCTCACATACCGGTCCTGGGTGAACCTGTTCTGACCAATGCGTATCAAAGCTAGAAAGTACTGCGCATATATTCACATTTATTCAGACACCTGCCCTTTGTGTTTCCTCCAGTGTTCCATCCAGGCATGTAGCTCACATTAAGCATATGATCCAATTCTGAATCATTAAGTTCTTACCCGTGGCACTTCTTTTTAATTGAAGAAACAAGACAGGACGAGTCCAAAAGCTGTTCAAGGAGTCCATCTTTCTGGAGTACTTTTGGCCAACCGACTATCCCAGTCCATGTTTCTGGAATACTTCTGGCCAAACGAGCATTCCATTTTCACTATTTTAAATGATTCCTTTGTGTCTGTCTACCTTTTCCTGAGTATTCTTTTGTATAGGGGGAGGTGCTTTGCTGAGGGGAGGGAGTTTCATCATGCGAGGTGAGAAGACATCGACAAAGCCCAAGTCATGAGGTGACTCAGGAAAGA
>Ga0116229_10005281_pt1 | contig 21121 bp, 15 predicted proteins | sample S1TSphgellanicum_3_FD_87313 | JGI IMG/M metagenome (GOLD analysis project Ga0116229, IMG submission 87313) | Host-associated microbial communities from peat moss isolated from Minnesota, USA - S1T2_Fc - Sphagnum magellanicum MG | ecosystem: Host-associated > Plants > Peat moss > Unclassified...
ATCTTATCCTATCCTACCCACTTTTTATTCTTTTTCAACATTTTTATTCTTTTTCTACCCTTTTTTATTCTTTTTCTATCGAATAGTCGCGCAAAAAGAATTTTTAAGACGTGAATTATCTATTCAAGAATTACAGAAAAATAAATAAAACGATTTTCACCCGTTAAAAACGGATCGTTTCAATTTTTTCTAATTTTTTTTTCACCACAAAGGATAAAATCCCCCCCCCCCCCCCCCCCCTCCAAGGCTGGAACTTGAGAGTTGGGGGGGGGTTCTTTTTGTTTGTGTTGTGCCAAAACAACAATTAAGTTGTGATCACTGAACAATGAACAGGGTTTTTTTCCTCACTTTTGTGATATTAAAAAAATAGAAAATTTAGATGAATTTTCATTAGAAAAAATTTCTCAAAAAAAATTCCATCGTTTTGGGTGAAAAAGTGTAAAAACATTTAAGTCAAAAATCACTGCTTGTGATTTATTAGCTTGTGACTTCTAGAAATTTTTTTTTCCATGGGCCACTGTCCTAACATTCATATGAAAAAGCGCTAGCCTTGAACTGTCCGAAGGTTCTTCCTTGCCGTAGTCTTGGTTGCTCCTCACTTGTTTTCTTGGGGGGTTGTTTTTTGAAGCACGTGTGTGGGCTGGCTGGCTGGCTGGCCAGCAGACGCGCACAACATCTTGAAGTCCAAAGTAAAAGAATTTGGGAAATGGGTTATTGTGGATGCACCCAACTTCTTTAGAAATTAGGTCATATTCAAGATTGACAACAAGTAGGAGAAAATTTGAAGAAGCAAATTGTCAACTAATTGTTTGTCATACTTTACAAGTCCTTTCCGTGTTGGAATGCATTTGCTAGAACATGTTCTCTACCACATTTGTGTATGCAATGAACCAGAGGGCAGCCCAGGAAGAGGATTTGGGGCAACACCCATTTGGCCATGATTTAGTTTCTTTGAGTACCTAGCACATACTGGTAGGTGACTTATTAGGGAGTCGGGCAGAAGTTGCATTGTTATGCAAGCAAGTACATATTAAATAATAAATTGTTTCTGGTCAATAGACCTTGTGGAAGAAACAATGTGCTCAGCTCCAGGCTTAGAAAAAGGGACAAGGAAGAGGAGCAAACTAAAAAGGACTGCAGGCGCTTTGCAAATTCACAATCAAGCATATGCCTGGAGGAATCTGATCAAGATACCAAACTCGAGGTGCACAAGTATAATACCTCTCAATTGTGTTTGGACTGGGGGATTTGGTCTGGTCAAACAAAGGAAGCAGGCCCTGCCACTGCCCACCACCAACCATTCCTTTTGCTTATTACTAGTAGTCCTACCTCACCGTAAGGTCAGTTTCGTCATTAAATAATCCTCAAAATAGTGAAATGAAATGTTGTGAAAATATGAAGTTGACATGTTGAAAATCATCATAGGCTACACTCTGAATAATTTCACTACTCATATCACAATATTATAAAAGATGATGGGAAAATAATAATTTCAATTTCTTTTGAAAAATTCAGTTTTTGAAAAATAAAAATAATTTTTTTGTCAATGTGGAAACTGACCATAGTCTACTTTAGTAAAGGCATCAAAATCAAAATGCTATAATAACAGCAAATTTCTGGAGAGTGAAATCAAGGTAGGTGTAGTGCTAATGTTGTATGCATAAGGGTCCCTCCAACTACATTAAGTAGTTTCCTGGGTTGCTTTGGGTGGCAGTTCCACCCAAATGCCTCATATTTGGGGCCTTGGCTGAACTGGCAACCACAGTGATATCATGGTTAAAATCCCAAAATTCATTTAAATTATTTCTAAATATTACAAATATTCCTCTCTTCGACTAAGTCAGGGTCTCTGACTTGAAATCTACCCTTTTTAGGGCTTAATATGGTTTCTAAGAGCCTCACTCAAAAAGGTGAAGTTACCAACCAATGCAGGTGTTGGTTCACCCTGGCTGTATCTGGGCATCCAATAGTAAATTTTACATCTGCAACAAGTGACTTAGGGTTTCTTGTGCCCACCCATAAAAAATGAAAGTGAGATTGCAAAAGGTGAAAGACTAGGGTACAACAGCCCATGAACAATCACTTAAGCGCTCAGGGCAAGCAAGATCCAAGGGGAAGGCTTTGTTGTTTCTGATGTCCAAACAAAACTTGAACCCCTCCTACTGGCACATCTGGTGCACTCAAAATAGTCAAAAACGGATTAGAATTGAGAAAATCAAGGTCCCCCAAAGTAGAGGGGGTCAAGAATTTTTTTTTAAAAAACCATTGAATGCTACAAAGCGCATTTCCAATCACACAAAAAAATTCCTTGTATGTTGCTCTATTCCTATTAGAGTTGAAAGATGATGATTTGTAGAACTGAAGGTGGTGCTCCTATAGCACTTTAAACCACTTAAAATGAATAAGAAATGAGAAAGTTAAAGCCTTTGAAAATAAGAGGGGTCCAAAGAGGAAAAAAAAAGAAAAATAACATGCTTTGTGAGTTGGAAAGCTTATTTTTCATTACTCATTTTCATTTGCACTTCAAAGATGAAGTCTCGAGCTTAAGATAATGTTCCCATAACATTTTAAATCACTCAAAATGAAGCACAAATGAGAAGATCTAAAGAACTGATCGGTGATAGGGTAGTGATTGGTGATGGGCAGTTCTACCCTACTAATAACAAACCACTTAAACAAGTCAATTGATACGACCAATGAATGGCATGTGTTAGAATATGCAGTGCTATTTGCCAGCCACAACGTCCCAAGCTCACAAGGTGGCTTAAATATTTTACTGTCCAAAACGTGTACAATATTTACTATTTCTTCACCCCAAACCTGTTGTACAATGTGCCCATGGGAAGGTTCTTAGGATACACTACTCCCATGCCATATCATTTAGGAACAATCAGGTACGGTTGGTGCAACAAGAAAGAAGATGTTGTATGAGAGTTAGTTTTATGTCCCACAACATTTGCAACAATAAGTGGACATGTATTGTGAAGAAGAGGGGTTTGATTTGTTGTGTAGTGACAATCTGTTTCATCTGGGGTCCACTCATACCATCAAACGATTTGCCAATCAAACCATAACTCCACCATCCAAAAGACCATGGGAAGAGAGATCTAAAGAGGGAGACTTCTTGGCTTCACAAAATGTTTAAAATGTAGGGAAAATAGTGCTCGGTTTGAACACTTTATTGGGTTGAGTTCAAAAGTTGGCCACACAAAACTACTCTAAGTGTTCCAAGTCTTTTCACTTTTAAGTTTGCTACTTTAGCCACCATTCATAGCACGATAACACAGTCCAAAGGAGCATTGTAGTATAATGGTGGGCACCTTAAATTCATGGATATCCTCCCACAAAGTGGAGACATGGTACAACTACTCCTTAAGAATGAGAGGAATATTATGGCCACTTAAGGTGTAAGTTCCCTCCCACTGCTTAAGCAGCTCTAAGAAACTCCCACTCTTTGAAGACCTCTCCTTACAACTTGTGATCTAAGTATGCTTATGTTCATTTTAATGTTTGCTTCATGCTTTATGATGTGGTACACTGTAGATCCAGGGGTGGGGGATATTCCCTCAATGCAGGGCTGGACTTCACTATTGCCTCATCCTATGCCCCTTATTGAAAATGGTACCCACCTTGGGACTTTACCTTACTCAACTGTTTAGCCCAAATGTCATACGACCTAAACTAGCATGATGGACAATCTCTTTTCCTTGCATGGTGGGTCAAACTTCATAGGGAATTACATGTCTATGATAGGCTCTTTAACATGATCTTAATATTGTGAAAACCCAATAGACATTTTCATATGATATGTATTTTTTCATCTGATCTATCTAGTATAGTGTTTTTAAACCAAAATTATTCTAGTTAGACTTTTTTATAATATATTCTGAAAAAAACTTATTGCTAGGTGGTGAAAATTTGCCCCAAAAAAACACTTCTGTAGTGTGCTATTTCTAGGTCAAACCAAACACACACATTTTGTGAATTTGGATGTAAACCCAAACTTGATCAATAATTTGAAACCAACTAACAATCATAAAGACTATTTAGTGTAAACACATGCAACCTTAACCCTTCATTGACATTGTGGACCAATTTGGTTTGACACCCTGCCCATACACCTACCTTCAGACCCCTAGGCCAAAAACCAACAAGCTTGGATTGTAGATTTCATGGGATTTCAACATTCCCCTGCCCACATGGTTTTCTTCCTGACCGATTTTGAAAGTTGCACAAAACCACCCAAAAAAACTAAACCCTCAAAGGTGGCAATTTCTCATTTTTCATCCATTTTTTACTGAAACATTCAACTTAAAGTTTTCTACAACTTTACTGAACTGAAACTGTACAATTTTGATATTTGCGTGACTTTTAAGCACATTTTTGTACAGGTTGGTCCATTTGTTGGATTGGGACTATTTTGGGTCAATGTCAATTAAGGACTAAATGGTAGTACTTACAATGTAGAAGGTGGCCCTTGCACATAGGTACCTTATGCATGTACAAAGGTTCTTTATATATCACAAGGTGCCTCCCTACGCATGTAAAGCACCTTCACATAGGAGTTCCTTCATTTTTCTATGTCAAGTAATGGCTCACTATAAAACATTAATAGAGACAAAAATTTAAAACATTAGAGTTATCTATAAAGTCCCCTTAAATGGGGATGCGAACAACTAATTTGGGTTAGATTGAGAATAAGATTTGAAACAGGGACCCAAATGTGTGGTTAGAAAAACAATAAGGGATGAAAGCAGTTGTTGCACCAATTTCAAAAAGTAGTTTCATCTCCACTCTTCAACTTTGTTTTTTTGGGGGCATTCATGTATGTGGGGGTGTCAATTTTGTGCAAGTCTTCCTTTTGTTTTTTTTTTTGGGGGGAAGGTGGGGGGTGGGAATAAGTTATTTTGTAATTTTTTTGTTGAAGGTTGAAAGTACCCAACAAGCTTCCCCCATACCCCAAAATCAAAACAAAAGGGACCTGAACCCACCCCCCAACCCTCCTAAAAAAGAACCATGTACTTGTAAACAACCCTCAAACTCCCCCCAAAAACAAACCAAAAAAATGATATATACCCACCTCAAACCTTCCAAAAAAAAAAGCAAAAGGCTTGTACCTTTCAAATAACTTTTATTGGAATTTCAAAGTTCCTTAGGTTGCTTTGAGTTGCTTTCAATTGTAGAATCCCCTATTATTTTATGTAGTTTGTGCTTTGAATGATTAGTTCATGCAACTATGTATGGTTTTAAGAATTGAGGAATTTTATGTGGTTTTCCATAGTCTTCCTTTGAGATTTTTTCATTTGTTATTAGCAAATTGAAAAGTATGCACTTATGTTGTGTGTTAACTATGTCACAAATCTTTTTTTCTAACTACGTTCATCCCCCATTTAGCACAAGTATCTATTGAGTCATTATGTATGTCACTAGTTATTCATAAACATCATGATAGGTATACAGTAATAAATTACATTCTCACAACTCAAGGAGATCGAGTAAGCAGAAGCATGGGGAACAAAAGGTTGAAGTGATTAAGGATATGGTAATGTATGAGGAATGGAGTGTTACCCAATGTAAAAACACTTGAGAGATTTTTTTCTTGTGATATTTCATGGGCATCTGTTGGGTATCACAACATAAAAGTGAAATTTATTGGCAAAACATTTTAGTAGGAGAAGGTCCTATCTTTCAAACCTTCCAAAACTTTTGATACCTTACTAGGTATTGCCCTTACAAACATTTTAAAATTTTTGAACACGTTTTCCATATAGGCCTTTCTCTTATACTTAAATGATTTGACATTAGAATAGTTATATATCATAGTACCTAAACTATATAGCAACAAATTGTCAAATAATTATTTAAATTTTAAATTTTAACTTTGGCACTTGGTCTTTTAATTCTGAAATTGTCAACAGGTAATAAGGTTATCCATAAAGTCAGAAAATATATAGGGTTTTGATATTGGGTTTAGGGAAAAGAGATGATGAACACAAAAAGGCACAACAAGCATTTCTTGCGGGCAAAAAAGATAGGAGCAAATTCAAAATTGATCCTTAAATTAGGATCAAAGGAGTTTCCTTTTGTATCCTTTGTTTTTTTTACGATGCGAGTGTGACTAAAATGAATGTTTTTTATGAGCAAGGTTCGAAGCCCAACTAGTTTGTAAGGAAGGTTTGAAACAATATCAATTTGTGAAAAAGGTTTGGAGCAGAAGTAAATTGTGAAGAAGGTTTTAGGGTTTAACAATTTGTGAAGAAAGGTCTACTTTGAATTTTGAAAATTTTGTGAGCTTTGAGTTTCATGGGTCATTTGGTCTTGGTAATGAGCTTTCAACATTGTGATTTGTGGTTCCGGTAGTGAGTTGTAATTCTGTCAACAAAAAGCTTTGACAACAGCTACAACTTCAACAATGAGGAGCTTCAATAACAACCCTTAGATCAACAATGTGGAGCTTTGCATAAAGTTTTTATATCTAAACTTCTTTTCTTTTGCACCCAACCAAATGGTCCTCATTTCCAAATCATGGGAAGGTGTAAATGTTTTTTTTACACTTTAAACTATGAACTAACTCTAAGGGAGGCATTCTTCTTGTCTTGATGGTCTCTTTATGTATTTTACCGCAAGTTTTGTGAATCAATCACATCTGTAATTGCATCCCTTTTGTTGTAATCTTTGAAGTTCGATTTCCATCCTAGGGTTCCAGATTCTTCCAATCTTGGTTTTCAAAAATTCTAGCAACTTTTCATCACACTAATTGTTGATGATGCTTGCCATCTTCTACCACCCCTCACCAACAATGTTGTGGTTGCATACATTCTTTCATGCTTACCCATGACCCCATCCATGCTTTGGCGTCTTCACTGAATAAACAAGGGGTGGTGTAAGGCGGTGGGGGAAACAATTGCATGGAATGTTTTGGAACTTATCAAAATCAATAATCAGGCTTACCAAAAATTTGTAGCCATGCATGGTTTCAAGAAACATTCTCTTCATGAATGGCTTCAAATTGAAATAGATTATTTATAAAAAAATTTGGAATGGTATTGAAATATTTGAATCCTTTGAAAATGTGGAATCAAATGCAAATACTAATTTTTCTTCTTCTTCATTAGGTTTGCTAAGTTTTAACTTGTGTTATGCACATTTTGTAATTTGATTGAATTGGAATCTATAAAGTTTTCTACTTCTATGACTTGTTGGATCTTGTTTTCCTATTAAGGTCATGTTCATCTATTGTGGTTGTTTGCTTCAACCTAATGAACCCAAGGAATTGGTTGCTTAACATATAAACTTAGATAGTCCAAAAATGTTATGTTGCTGATTAAGGTGGGGTTTAAGGTATTGTTTGATCAAGGTCCAAAAGATTCAATTAGTTGTTCACTTCCATCCAATCAAGTCATCATTTCATCTATCTATTCGCTTGAACATAATGTACCTAATGAACTAGTTGTTGTTCATAAATTCAACTTGGAAGCCATTTTATGTTTTTGCATTGATGTTTTTTTGTTGACGAATGGTAGGTATAAAGTTTTGTTTGATCAAAATCCATGAAATGCAATTGGTTATTCACTTGAACCTTTTGAAGTCAGCATGTCATCTAATTGTTGACTTAAACCCAAGGAATTAATTGTTCAACATATATCTTGGACACTCATCAATTGTTTTAACAAAATAGAAAGAATTGAATATACAAGTAAGGTGCATGCAAGAGAGTTCCACATATTTATGGTTTAGGGTATCAAAATTCAATGTATCTTTTTCTAACTCAAATTGTTATTTTTTTCAACTTGATCGAATGTAAGTTTTTGAAGTTGAATATACAAGGCATCCTTCCTAGCATTAAAACATGTGGAAATTATTGCTTAGCATGTGGGGTTCCAACAACTCCAAAGCACATGATAGGTAAAATTCATTAAATATTTTATAATCAAGGTCCCTACAAAGCCCATTATGTTTCAAAGTTTGAATGATTTCTTTTTGTGCAAAAGAAATAGTCTCATACAAATCTAGCACCTATTTATAATTTGCTTAAGTAAGATTACGCCTTTCACCCACCTTAAGGATGTTAGGGTCAACTATGTTTTCAATTGTCACAGAAGACATCATGAAGTCCAATAGGCACTGAAGTTGTTAACAAAGTGGCAGACTTTCTCTTAAGTGCCAATTATAGCCAAATAATGGGCATTGGTTATAATTTAGTTACCATTTGGAACAAACCCTAATAAAATTCATATTTCCATGAGGATAGAATGATGATTACCCAAATGGAATAAGACTTATGGGCAAATGGTTAAGCATTGATGGGTTTGTGTTTATGGATGTGGGGATTAGGGTTCTATTTTATCAATGTCTAAAAAATTGAAAGCGTTGTTCACTTCAACCCAATGAATTGATTATTTCATCTTGTTCATTTGAACCCAATGAATTAAGGGAGTTGGTTGTTCAACATATAAATTCAAACCTCCAATAGTCATCAATTGGATATGTCATGATGGGTTTTTGTTTATGAATGTGGGGATTAAGGTTCTATTTGATCAATATCCAAGAGATCTAACTAGTTGTTCACATCAACTCATCCAGGTCATCATTTCATCTACCTACTATCTTGAACACAATGAACCCCATAAGTTAACTATTACCCATGAATTCAACTTGGACATTTATATCATGTTATTCCATTGATGTTATTATGTTGACCATTGTGTTAAATTTAAGGTTATGTTTGAAGTTCAAAATATTTAGAACATTATTCACTTGAACCTAATGAACTCACCATTTCATTTGGTTGTTGATTTGAACCCAATGAACCCAAGAAGTTGGTTGTTCAACATACAAACTTAAACAATCATCAACCTAATCAAACCATCATTCCATCTACTTACTCACTTGAACATAATACACATAATGAACTAGCTACTACTCAACTACTTGGATCTTGAACACAATGAGTTAATGAACTTAGTGAGTTACTTGATGTTCATTAATTCAAGTTGGGGGGCCATTTTATGTTCTTGCATTAACCTTCTTTTGATGACCACTGGTGGGTTTAGGGACTTGTTGTCGGAACAACCATATGTTGTGTAGTTAAAAAAGGAAAAAATCGATAGATTTGAGAAATTTTCAATCAAATACATCTAGACTAAAAATATTGTGGTAGGTTTTAATCCAAGGTTAGTCGTCTTTCATCTAACTCAAACAATCCTTTTTGAATTCATACATCTATGGCCATTGTTGGTTTAGGATTTAACATCACTTAGGTTGGGTAGTTGTTTGAAAAGGCGTAGTGAGAGAGACAAAGACATAGAAACAAATAGAAAGAAAGAAATATATACAGAAAAAAAAAAGATGGAAAGAAATACATGCACAAAAAAAAAAGGAAAAAAAAAAGAAAAAAAGATGGAGAGACTTAGAAGCACATAGAGAAAGATAAAGAAAAAGAAAGAAAGACAAATAGACAAAGATGGAGAGAGGGAAAAAAAAAAGGTGAAACTTAGAATCATAAAGATAAAAAAAAGATAAAGAAACAAATAGAAAGAAAAAAAGATGGAGAGATTCAAAGGCACAAAAAGAGAGATAGAGAAAGAGAAAGAAAGACATACAAATAGAGATGGAAAGAGAAAAAAGAAAGATGGTGAGACTTAGAGGCATAGAGAGAGAGAGAGACAAAGATAAAAAACCAAACAGAAAGAAAAAAAGATAAGGACATATACAAATTGAGAAAAACATGGCAAAGAGAAAAAAAAAATGGAAAGATTTAAAGGTGTAGAGACAAAAAGAAAAACAAATAAAAAGAGAGAGAAGAAAGAAAAACAAAGAGAGAAAGATGGAGAGAAATAGAGAGAAGTAGAAACTAAGAGGCACAAAAAAAGAAAGACACAAAAAAAAAATAGAAAAAAAAAGAATAGACAAAAATAGAGAAAAATGGAAAGAAATAGAAGCACAAAAAGATAGAGACAAAAAAAAAAAAGATGGAGAGACTCGAAGGCATAGAATGTCAATGACACGAAGATACACAAGAATAAAGGTTAAAAGAAAGGTCTAAATATAACTTTTAAACAAGGAACAAAACAAGATTATGCAATTCAAAAACAAAAACACAAGAACTAAGAACAAGAACACAAGATGTGCAAGACAAGTGTGAAAACAAATCTTTATTATGCTAACATATGCAAACATGAGTTCATGAAAATAACTTGGCAAAACTATGGTGTAAGATCATGTTTAAGACTAATGTTGAACAAATTGAAGGAAATGAGGGGTCCTACTTCTATTTATACCCCTTTGGGGACCTAGTTCAAAGAAACTTTCAAGGAAACTTTTATGTGTGCATCAAATAAAGAAACTTCTTGAAAACCTAATTAAAAGTTGATTATGAGTTAACTAAAAATTAATTGAAAGTTAACTAGGACTTAACTCGAAGTTGACTCGGAATTAACTAGGAATTAACTATGATTTAACTAAAAATTAACTAGGAGTTAATTCATACTTAACAAAAATTTAATTGGGACTTAGTTCAAACTTAACTAAAAATTAACTGAAAATCAATTAAAAATGAATTAAGAATCAACTGAAATTAATTAAAAGTGAACTACAACTTAACTAGAAGCTAACTAACAATGAATTAATATTAAACTAAGAATTAGGTACAAGTTCACTACAAGTCATGGATGAACAATCAAATGAATGAACCCCATGGCATTTCCATTCATGACACACACATAGATAGAGAAACAAATAGAAAAAAGAAAAAAATGACAAAAAGAAAAAAAGATGGAAAAAAAACAAAAGTAGAGATAGAGATAGAGAGAAATAGAGATAGAAAAAAAATGGAAAGTCTCAAAGAGGCACAAAGAGAAAGATAAAAATCTTTTGATCAATTCCTATTGATCAATCAAAGTTTTCTTTACCAAAAAATCAAAGAAGAAATTTTTTATAGTAGGTGTCCAAAAATCGGGATATCATTTTTGAGGATTCGAAAGGATCATTGTTGAAATTAGCCTTGCATTTTCACACAATACATATTGTGTAAAAATTAACTTTACAACATATCTTTTTATGAAGTATTTGTCCAATAGGTAGATTGTTTTGCTACACAGAATTAGCCTTTGCCTTTTCTTCCAAAACATGTATCTTAAATTTTTTCAACAAAATAAAAAGCAAAAAAATTTATTTTGTGGTAACTTGTGGTAATCCTTGGTTATCACTAAATTTGAACTATGCCACCAAATCCATGCCTTACAACAATAACATATGTAAGGTTGCTATTGAGTCATGATATTACCAAAATATAAAAGATCTACGAGAAAATTGTTATGGAACAAAGGAGGGTAAGGGGATGTAATCAACTATCTTCCAAACTCAATTTTCTTTTGCTTGCAGCAACATTTTTACAAGACTTGTAAACAAAGCCAACCTCACTTAATCCCATCCCATCATAACCACAAACATGAAGTTAGTAGATAATGATGAATACTAGGTGTTGAGTTGCTTTGACTTGTTATTGATGTCCTACAAACTTGCAAAAAATGTGCTTCAATAGCCAATCATAGAAAAACCATCACACAATATGGTGGTCCATTCACCTATTCCATTTTCAATCCCTCAAGTTTACACAAAGATTATACATCCAACCCTTTACAATGTTACATGTTCACTGTTGGACATCTTGGCCAATTGTAGTGTGTGAAACCTGGTAAGAGCTCATCGATCTCTAGACCTTTGGATATCATAATTGTTTACTACAAAAACCAGAATTTGCAAGACTAAAAGTGCACATTGTCCCCTTGCTTTACAAAGACCTTGTTTCAAATTGCCTAGACCAACGCCCTTAATCAAATCCCTCCACCAAATGTAGAAGTTTACAAAGGCTTGAATAAATTGCTTTCTTATGACTACTTGAACATAGGTTCTAGTAAATGTACTTGCCTAGGGTTTTTTGGTAAAAACAAATGAAAAGTGATGGTTAGCTATGATAAACAATCGGAAAAATTAACTAATTCTACCCTACACATCCTTGCTGGTCACTCCTCTTCCCACATAAAGATTTTTGTAATATGCCAACCTTGCTAATTGGTATTTAAGACTACCCAGGCAATACATAAATAATATCTTCAATAGTTCCAATTTATAAGGTTATAAAAATTATTGGAGAAAATATTCCCTATGTAAAAATCCCATATGGAAATGTATCTAAACTAGGGATATCAATTTGCCTGATTTTGCACCCTTGGCTATTTTTTAAAAAAAATACATGCCATGTTCGGTTTGTATTATAAGGACCAAACCGAATGTAATATAGTGTTAATTGCTTTCTTTAAACAAACCCCTTATTTGGTGACTAATATTCCTACCAAACATCCATGCTAACACTCTAAATAAACATTTGGGATATGTTATGGGCAAAGTTTACCAAAGTATGGTCTAGCCTTGAATGTCCATTACTGATATATGCAATAAGCTCAATAGGCTTGTGTATTTTCTTTAAAAAAAAGTTTGCCCTTTTAGGTGCATCCAAATTTAAATTTATTTATTTATCCTTGAAGCCTTGAAGGGTGATTGGAAAACATATCCAATGATTCTTAATATGCAAGCTTCTTCTTGTGCTTAGAAGCCTTTGTGGGTTTCATAATTTTATTAGTCTTTTGTTAAAAAACCAAGGATTGTTTTATGTACCATTTTACTTCCATTTCTCCAAGGTTTGGCCCAACAAATTTTAACCAGAAATATCAATAATTATAAATTGGAAGCCTTTTTGTGAATAATGGTGTCCTCATAGCTTTCATTCGATCTATCAAACCGGTCTATCACACCAATCCGTCAAACCCTTTTATGGTAACTGAATTTTTACAAGGGAAATATGTGTACACAAATTTTATAAAAGTATATATAAGTGCAACTATGTTGCACATGTACACATATATGTACACATTTATATGTTTGTATATGTACACATATTTGTATGAAAGCTGTTGTACAAGTACATAGAAAGAAAGAGAGATAAAGAGAAAAAAATAGAGATTCAAAGAAAGGCAGAAATAGAAACAAAGAGGTAGAGAGATAAAAAGAGAAAGATTGAGGAAAAAAAAAAAGATAGAAAGGCACAAATAAAAAGAGATTGAAATAAAATGATGTGGAAGTTTGAAGGTTTTTCAAATATGGATGAGTTTGTTTATGTTGGGGTAGAAGGTTTTCAACATGGAAAGAGCTTCCCAAGTATGCATGTGTCAAAGGCACCACAGTGGGAGAAAGGAAATTGTGGCATTGTGGAATCCACTCACTTAAGCAACATGTGTGTTGCCTATAACCATCATTTTACTATTTATAGCAAAGACAAGTCCTAAAATACACAATGCATGTTCCTAATGCAATGTGGAAGGCTATTTATGCTTCATATAAGTTGGACTACCCATAATCAGAGTTTTTAGAAGGCAACCTTGAGAGAAAGGTTGTGGGAAACATTGTAAGAATTGAAAACAAGAACATTAAATGAGGAGGGATCGAACATAGTGGTTTTGCAAAACAAAGAAATGTTGGTATGCTTGAAATCAACAAATGGGCATGCCATGCATAATGTTTTGAAATGTTGATAAAGTTTGATTAATGGTACTAATAATTTAACAACCCCATTTACTTCTTATTCTTGGGATTTGTTCTTCTATTTGCTCCTACATCCATTTCTATGGATTTAGATCCTCCATTAGTTGAGCATGTTGTAAATTTAGGCCCCTCATCTACTTCCACTCTAGTTTTAGCAAATAAGTGAAAGACAAAAAATGAATATCTGTAGCAACGGTCATGAATCATTAAGCGTATGGCATCCACCATGGAAGTGGATTCAAAACAATGCCTAGTTATGATGTAAGCACATATGCAAATTATTGTTGGCAAAACAAATAAGGTTAAAATTAGCAACCTAAAAATTGTTAGGAAGTTAAAAGTCAATAATGAAGAGGAGTTCAAAACAAGAATTAAGTAGATTTTAGACCTGTAAGATTAATTTTTTGTCCCGCCCATGGTCAACAAGGTTGGGTAGTTGTTCATTTATGATTTCAAATGTGAAGTCCATTTGGCATCTATGCAGAAAATTTATCAATATAATTGTAGCTTTGAACAAAACTATGCACATTGGCTTTGTGGAATCAAACCTTTTCATTAATTATCTCCATTTCCTTTTCAATTCACCAATCTCTCATTTCACCCACACTATATACTTAACATGCATTTTGTTGTAGGCTCTAATAGCATCTTGGTCAGCATTAGGACCTATCTCACACGTCCCAATCCTCTTCATGATGAACATCTCTTCACCTAAGTAGCCATGATCTCTCAAGAAGTATTCAAAATATTCATCACCATGTAAAAAGAATTGATGTTAATTTTTATGTAAATCAAATTGGCACAAAATGGTGACATCATGGTAAAAACCTAAATACCTAAAGTCTAGGTAAATGAATAAACCTTGATGATCAACAACCATGGTGTTATTCATTGAATAATTCTTTTTTTGCCCATTGAACCAAACCTTGTGGGCCCCATCATTCCATGCTTTGTGAATCTTGATGAACGTGCCATCATTGAACCCAATGCAAGCTTGGAATTCTGCCAAATTCATGCCCAACACAACCCACTCCTATATTGTGGGCCATCGAATCTCATTTCCAATTACATCATTAATGTAAAATGCAATGAAGATGACATCATCACAAATTACAGTCTTTGACCAATTCCATGCAAATGCATCGTACGTGAAAACATTATCATGTTTCATATACAAAATGAATTACAAAAGGCGTTGCTTCAGGGTCAATTTTGAAGAATGTTTAGTCCAAATGTGGTGATCACCTATAAATCCCAATTCTTAATTGTAAGACTAAACCTTAATTGAAGGCATTACAACAAAAACTTAATCCAAACCCTAAATTTAAACCTTAAACCTTAAATCCAAAGCCCTAAAACTAAAATCCTAATATAAAATGTTAAAATAAGAACTTAATGCAAACCTTAAATCTAAACCCTCAAACTTTAATGTAAAGCACAAAACTCTACACCCTAATTCAAACCCTACATCCAAGGCCTTAAAATTAAAACCCCAATCTAAAATGTTAAAACAAAAAATTAATTCAAACCCTAAATCTAAACCCTAAACTCTAATGTAAGCACAAAGCCTTAAACGCCCTAATCCAAACCTTAAATCCAAAACCCTAAATTCAAGGCCCTAAAACTAAAACCTTAATCTAAAGCATTAAAATATAAACTTGATCCAAACCCTAAATCAAAATTCTAAAACCGTAATCCAAACCCTTAAAACCTTAAATCCTAAACCCTAAAACAAAAACCTTAATTTAATGTGCTAAAACAAAAACTTAATCCAAACCCTACATTTAAACCTTAAAACCCTAATCCAAAATGCCAAAACAAAATTTTTAATGCTAACCTTAAATCCAAAACTTGAATGTGATGTTCACCTATAAATTGTGCATGGTGCACAATGATGGGTGCCATTAATAACGCCAACTCATCAAACTCAACCAAAATGAAGTTGGTTAAAATTTTGAACAACCTTGGTGTTGCTCACACAATAGCAAGCACATTCCAAACTCCCACACCTAAATCCATTAAATGACATGTGCCCTCTTCTAACTCATTAGCATTGAACATGTTAGATGAGTTGGCAACAACAACTACAACTACAAAAACACATTAGCTCTATTTATCCAAGTTTGCAAACATCTATTGCATCCCATCATCACTTGAAGATGAAGAACTAGAACTATTTGATTTGCAAATACTACAACTATCTCCCATAGAACTAGAACCATGGTTTGAAGATGAAGCCATGATCTCCAAATGAAAAAATCTTTCAACTTGAGTGAGAAGTGAAAGAGAAAAAAAATGAGTGAAAGGTGCTCCCATTTATATAGTTCCCACCCATAAGACAAAACATACGGTTTGAAGCAAAGGTTATGGATACCCTTTCTGCACAAGGTTGAAGACTTAGATTTTGGACAACACTTTTGATTAGGGGTTTAATTATGAGTGGGGATAAGGATTAAGGGTTTTGATTATGATGTTAAACTAAGATTTTAATAGCCATTATGATAAGTCCTATGTAGGACCCTAGGTACCCTTTCATCTAAGTCAAATTTGCTTAAGTAACTCCCTATGTAATCTTTAAATAACCTCTTTTGTAAGTCCATAAATAAGTAGCCCCCCAGGTATCCCTTTACTTACAAAGTCCTTGGGCATCCCAACCAAGGTAGGCCATTAGGTAGTCTTTAAGTATCCCCTAAATAGTCCCCTATAGAACCCCATAAATAACCCCATAAATATTCCTAAACTTTTAAAAAGCCATTAGGTAGTTCCTTAAACAAGCCTTATGTAGTTCCCCATAAAATAGTCCCTAGGTATCTCCTAAGATAAAAAAATCACTAGTTAGCCCCTAAATAGTTCCTTAGGTAACTCTTGATAACTCCCTGGGTAACTCATACTCAAACCCATGGCTAGCTAGGTTGATAGCCCATATATAACTAAGTAGGTGCAATTACCTTATTTCACCCCGTAGTAGCCCTTGGCCTGTGGCCAGAAAGGTAGACTGTTGTGTGGTTAAAAAAGTGACCAGAATAGTAACTTTTGAAGACTATATCCTTTGTTTTCAAGGTTGGTCCTGACTTTTATGCACTTTACAAAATAGTTGAAAAACGTAGGATGAGAAGGACAAGTAGGATCAAAGGCAGGCTGAAACATAGGATTACTTTCCGAATAACTTTAATGTTCATAGAAAATAACAAATAGAATTCCTTTGAAGATTATGAAATAGTTTCTAGTGTGCTTAGATTGTCACAGTCTTAAGACTCTACACTTTGAGGTCTACGATTCAAACTTGCTAGTTGAACTTTAGGTCTTATTGAAAATTTAGCATGAATAATAAATAATTTTCAATTTTTTTGCAAAATGAAAAATAATTTAATTTATGCTGAAGTCGTTCAGTTACTACAGGGTGTAAGGTAAATGTAAAATGAAAGGCAAATGTAGACTGGATAACTAATGAAAGTGCATAGGCTACCTTATTTGTGAAGCCAAGACTATTCACAACAATTCACGAGTTTAACTCAATTACAGGACATAATTGATTGTACAAGAGCATTAAGCTTACATGTACGGGACAAAGACAAATTTGAATTATGAAATTTAACCAACCATCAACCATGAAGATGTAGAAAAGAATTAAGGAAATACAAAAAGGCCATAAGGTAATAGGATATTTGATATGACTAGGGAGCTCTTGTCCACTAATTTGTTGTCATGTTAACATGATGTTCCTTACAATCAGTTATGGATGAGGTTATGAATAAAAAGGCATTGGTTACCAAACATAACCATCCATAATGAAAATTGAGTTTTTTTTCATCTATGTAATGAGTGATTTTGACATTTTCATCCATAAAATGAGGGGTTATGGAATAATTAAGCTACTAAAAACCAAAAGGCGGTTCCCTGTATTAACTAATAGGTTGCTAATGAAATGTAGGTCAAAGGTTATGACCTACAACTCATGATTTGTAGCCAATATGAGTGTCAAGATTTTCATTGAGGATGATAATACATATTCATCTTTTTATGGGGCATCTTAGTGATGTGTGTCTTCCTCATTGGACACATCTACATTAGAATTACATGACACATCCAATTACCCACTTGCAATTTCCACTTTACATTCATGACTTATTGAGTACATGGATACAAAGGTATTTCATGTAGAAACCAAATGACCGATAATATCCATAAAACTTGGAATCAGTCATCTTGACCACCCATAAAGTTGGTTATGTCTAGTAATTAGCCAGTTCTGCTAGTTACCGAGTCCATACTAATGTTGGTTGATTTTTTTCATAACCACTAGGAAGGGTTTTTTTGTTGAAAAATTTGGGTGTTGGTTAAATTATCAATATCAATATTAAAAAACTTTGGGTCTTGTTAGGTTATCACTATGTTGGGCAATAACCATCAATTATGCATAAAGATAGGTTATCAAATAATTGGTTAATAGCCATTGACTATCCCACTAGTTATTAATTGATTATAAAGTTTTTTTTATTAATTTTAAAATTCTAATGATGATGATTCCTTACAATTGGTTTAGGTAGGACCACTTTAGGTTTTATAAATCATTGTGCATTGAATAATTTCAAATTGGAATTTGCTTAGCCCATTCCCAAGTAAAAAAACATGGAAAGGTGTAATTTCAAACTTGTGTTTTATTTTGATTTTCCAACACCATATTCACAAGAAGGTTTTGAAATCCTTTTTCATCAATTTGCATCCCATTTGTCTTCAATTGAATTTTACTCCAATTGTTGAATTGAATTTAGTTGAATTGGAATTCAATTCAACTAAATCTAAATTCAATTCAAATTGGATTGCAATATTGTTCATGCCTAAACTTCACATAGGAATGAATTATTATTTTTCATTTTACAAACATTTGAAAAAAATTCTTGTTCCACAAAGATATTTGTTTTCTCCTTATTTTTCAAATGCTTTTAATCTTGGTGAAAAATGAAAATGGTATTGCATGGGTACACATTTCATCATATTATCATCTCCTTTTGGCTGAAATTAATTTATATCAAGATTATTTCAACAATTCATGTCATTGACATATGAACAATGTGTTTGTCTAATTAAGTTTCATTGGATATGTTGACATTATTGAAAAAAAATGTTAATAAATAAATACATGTTAATACAAAAGGTGAGAATGAATAAATGTTTTTTTTCATTTAACATGTGGAAATAATGATGATGGAGTTGTTTTGATATTATGCATGGTACTTAATCTTTTCTTTTCTTTTCTTTTTGTTTCATAGATCATAAATCATATAAATTTGTGTGGTTTCTTGCAATTATATAAATATGATGTGAGAGTTATATGCATAAAAGACAAAAAGGAGAAAAACTGAAAGCATGAAACGATTCAATGAAAATGTGTTTCAAACACAAAACAAGAATGAAGGTTGACCATAAAATTAAAGATATTATAATTGTGTAGAGTTGTGTTTTTATCATATCAATTGTGATTTTTGATGGGGCATTTTTTTTCATGCATTTTCTATGTTTGGGCATGCACATATTTTTTTATTTTTCATTGTGATTTGCACTCACTTAAAGTGTTAGTCAACAAGTGATGTTCACAACATTATTTGTGCATTATGTGAAAATAAACAATTGAAAAAATTAACCAAAAAAAAAAAAAAAGATGTTTTCCTCAATGCTTTCTTTTGTATTTTTTCTTTTAACTAAAAATTTATTTTGATATGTGTTTTGATCATTTGATTAAGTTTTGTGTATCACAACATAACTATTTAACATAAGTCCATGATATCAACCTATTTATACCACTACAAACATGTCAATTCATCCTTCAAAGAGAGGAAAAAACTTTAATATTTAAAACATACATATTTGTCAAATGATTTAAACAAGTGAATAAAGAGAAAACACAATTTGAAGATGCAATATTACAGAAAAAATTGATCAAATAATGATTAAAGAGGTATATTTTGGAATAATATTATTTTTGAAATCTAGTTTTGACATTTTGTTATTTTATTAAATCAAAATTTAGTCAAGTTGAATAAGGATTCAAAATGAATGCATTAATTAAATATTTAATTTGGAACATCATTAATTTTATAGGTAGACGACCATTGTTTTCATTGCAAATGTCATTGCTTGATAATAAATCCTAATAAATTTAAAATATAAAAACTTTAATTTTCCATTATATGAATTTAAAATATCCTTGCAACTTATGAAAACTTTTAAAATTGTTATTGACAATAAAAAATAGGATATTAGATGAAAATGATGAAAACAAACTTGATGAAATCAAATGGTTTGTATGTCCTTTTTTGGTATTTTTAACTTAATGGTTTTAATAAAAATTTAAAAATTATAAAAATTAGACATTAATCATGTTTTATTAGTAAAAATAAAAATAAAAATCATTAAGTTTCAAATTATTTTTTCAAAATCTACTAAATGTGGAGTCTTTTTAGTCAAAATTAAAAACATATTCAAATCAACATTGAAATAATATATATATAATCAACGTTGAAATTATTTTAATCAATTTTATGTTTATGAAATGAATTAATGTTAACAAAATCATTTTAAACATCAAAATCATTAGTATTTAGTGGGAAGTGTTATCAAACAATCTTTTAATATCACTTTCACATGTGTTTTGGGGGTGTATATTTTAATTTGCCCCTTTTAACCATCTTCTCCTTATAATGGGTAAATATTTTTTATTTGAAATAAATAGAATATATATCCCCCTTTCATCTTTGGTCTATTTTAAATTAATGGAGATTGGACTTGTCTAACATTTTCAAAGTTCTTAAAACTTTTAAATTAATATAATTATTACCAGGCCAAAGTTTTTTTATAAAAATCCTTAAATAAAATGTTGACCTAGCAAATGTTTTCAAATCTCAACATTCATAGAAAAAATTCAAATTGATGTTGTGTTTTAGTTTACACAGAAAGTTAAGGAACGCTTTTGTTCGGCCCTGCCCCTCACTCACACGAGCACTCTTGCTAAGCTCATGCAAGCTACGAACACGATCGCCTTGACCAAGTTTGTGGCATGCTGTCAATACCAGAGGACAATTTGTCCTCCATGATTTACCTTTCTTCTAATGGACTCTCTGGTCTCAAACGGATGTAAAATTGTAAACAGTAAACAAAATGACTTAAAATGTGTGATTAATGACAAAAACACACTTAGACAACCCCAAAGATTTCAAAAGATTAAAAAGAATAAAAAAACTAAGAATATCAACATGAAACAACAAATTGACAATAAGAAATAGCAAGAGTGTCAAAAAGGACATTCAACGTATCGAAGACAATGGGTTCAACACGAGATTTTTATATTTGAACAATATAGGGCACCGAGATGTTCAAGCTTGAATTCAAGGTTGGAGGACATCAAGAAATGCATAAAGGATGTTGTAGGACCAAGGTCGAAAGTATTTTATATTTTTTTCAAACCAAGAGTCATTGTGAAGTACGAAAGACATTCATTGGGGATATTGGAAAGGTGTAAAAAAAT
>Ga0116229_10005282_pt1 | contig 21121 bp, 17 predicted proteins | sample S1TSphgellanicum_3_FD_87313 | JGI IMG/M metagenome (GOLD analysis project Ga0116229, IMG submission 87313) | Host-associated microbial communities from peat moss isolated from Minnesota, USA - S1T2_Fc - Sphagnum magellanicum MG | ecosystem: Host-associated > Plants > Peat moss > Unclassified...
AAAAAAAAAAAATCGGGCAGGGAGGATGGGATTTTCGTCCATCCAGAAAACGGCCTCAACGGGCTCATCCGCAACTGGTGCATTGGTGGGTGCTAATTCACTCCAGCCTGTGATTTGAACTCACTATTATGAACTGTGTAAATGGGCCGTTAGACAGGAATGTGATGAGCATGGTAGGGTGAGCTGTTGTTCTGTTAAGTGATAAGGGGTTCTTCTGAGGCCTGTTTGAAAACGTAACCAATTCCTTCACTATTGATTCAAACTTCACTGGCATTCTCCAACGTTCATTCATGTTGAAACTGAACCTGACAGCATAAAAAGTGGAAGAAGTAGGTGGCTGACTAATGCACTTAGGGAAAAAGCTGAAAACTACTACTGTCTCAATAGGACAGTCCAAGCAGTTATGTACTATGGAACATGCCCCTTCCCTTCCACCTACAAATGTGTTGATCCAAGTAGGGTAAGACATTTGTTCCAACTGGTGGTAGCCTAATGGGTTGTTCTTCAAGGGCTTGTTCCAGAACATGACACCACTGCTCCCCACAGTTGAATCACATAACTGTGGTGTTCCCCACCATGGATTCACAATCCGCATTAACAAAAAAAATTGGTGCAAAATTTTGTCAAAATGTGAAGAAAAAATAGAGATGGAATATTTTGTCACAATTCTTCCTTTTAAGACAAAAAAAAACATTGCCAGATTTTGAGAAGGAAAAAAAAATTATTCAACACAATGTATAAATTCGCCAAGACAAAACACGGATTTGGACTCTCTGATTTGAATTTGGTAGTATTTTAAAAAACTGGTTTTTAATTACTTGGAATGGTTCTAAAAACATGTTGCCGTTTAATGCTAGATCCCTCTTGAGATGCTACCAATGGTGTAACTTCACAACACTGTAACATTAGATTAGAAAACTGAAAAAAATCATCACCAATTCACAGATCACAAACTTACAAACTGCAACTGGCATACACAAAAGTGGAGGAAGAACTTAGAAGATGAGCACTGGGAATCAACTTAAAATAGTAGTTCCTGAATGGATAATAAGACAGCAAAACTGGGTACATGTGGAATATAAGACATCCATGGAAGAGAGAGGGGGGGGAGGAGTGGAGGAGCTTCACAGTTATTGTTTTACTGGCATTTTGAATCACAGGTTTGAGCTTCCTGGGAAACAACCAGACACAGTGAACCACCATAATAAAGAATTGGGAAATTTTTTGAAAGCAAAAAAAAGGGTATGACGGCCCATGCCTTGGATCTTTATATCCCTCAGACACAATTTTTCAAAATTTTTGAAACAAGGAAGTGTGTTAACAACAAAAAGGGGTAAACCCACTATGCCAAACAAACCTGGTGAGTGAGTGAGTGAGTGAGTGAGTGAGTGTGTTCACCTCTGTGATCACACACACACACTTGTACAGAGCTCCAGCCAGGTTCATGGGAAACAATAATAAGCACATTCAAAATACAAAAGAAAAATTTTCAACATTCTTTTGATGTTGTTGTCAGTTGTTGTAACTTATAACCCACTTTCTTTGTTCTCACTTAAATCTCAGTTTTTCCATGTTAAGTTTTTAAATTATACAGGGGACTGCACTTAGCTCTCAGGACCAAGGGCCTGGCCAAAGATCCAAGGCATTCAATATGTATGCCTTGGCACACAAACTTTGAAACAGAAGGAAATTATTGGAAGGAAGAGGCTAACAATGCTTTTGAGATCATATGTACCCACAATTGATAATGGACAGAACTTTGTTGAAATAATTAGTTTTTTGGGAAGAAAAAAAAAGGATCTGATAGCACCAATCTCAATATTGGAGTAATTAATAAGTGTACTAAGTTTTTATTTTTAAACCATATTACTAAGATATCTAGATTCTAAATGGGTTGTACCATTACCTATATGGGGGAATGTCTTGAGTTTGATTCTTTGAAATTTTAACAGTGTAGGGTTAAGATTTTTCAAAAAAATTCTTGAAAAAAAAAAAATAATTCTGGTGGCTCTTTTGAGGATTAACTAATGCCAAACACCAGTCCTAGATATGGTACTTTTTTTTCTTCCTCTCCAAAAGCATGGCTTGCCGGAATTGGTCTAGAGAAACACTTGTTTTTCCTCCCTTCCCTAAGACATCCCATATGAGCCTTCAACTGGAGGATGACTCAAAAAAAAAATGTAGGGCAAAGAGACCCATCGTTTCAATTCCCCATTGTTGCACACCATTGTTCCTTATCCTTGCACATAAACCCTATTGTTGCACCCCAAAGTTCCCTATCCTTGTGCACTAACACATAAGTTCTTGTATGTGAAAGCTTGGGTCTAAGGTGTGCAACAGTAAGGTCTCAATGTGCAATAACAAAGTGTGGTAATAGGGTTTTAATGTGCAATGAATTGTGCAACAATGGGATAAATGGAAATAATCGACTCAAATCATGTATGTTAAGGTATGTGGTTTGTAAATGGATGGCTTATTTACAAAACACAACAATTCAAAGGGGCTTAGGATGAAAAGATATTAATTGAATTAGCAAATGAAAGGAATACCCAAATAAAAGTGAAATCAAATTTTTTTTTACATTTGATTTTATTTTTTAATTTCTAAAGTTTGGAAGCCTAAGCACCTAATATAGACATTTAGAATATTCGTACATAATGAAATTTGATTGTGCTTTAAATCTAGCCCTTCCTGTATTAACTCATAATCAACCATTAATGTATGGTAGCTCGTCATGAAAACGAAGGAACATTGACTTGAATAATGCAACATGGGTCTTGCAAAACTATCCATGACTAGTTTTAAATGTTTCACAAATTTTGTCATGAGGTGCATCACCCCATTGTGAAAAGTATGCTTTCACCATTGCAAAAATCTTTACACATGAGTTGTAAATCAACTAGCAATAATTTGATTATAATCACTTCATCACATAAGGATCACACTAATCATCCACATTTTTTTCATTGTTAACTCCTCATGAACATTGGAGCTATTTACAATGGTTTCTTGAATGATTAAGTCTCATTCCATCATAGTGGAGTTGGAAGTCGGTTGTGGACCCATGTCACTAATTCAACCAAAACAACATGTGCCACCTCTTTGCCTTCATGTCAAACTTTTTGTTTTTAAATTGTTTTTGGCATTTGAACTTTAAAATCCTAGGTGTGATTCTACAAAATGGGTTTTAATAGGCATTATAACATAGAATGTGTCACCTTATTCAACGCAACACCTAGTAGATCATGATTGATCAAATGCTTTTTCACAATCCTTTTGTTGAACCTCACATGATTGACAAGCTCTTTTTCAATTTTCTCAATAGTTTTATATCCTTGAATGTAAGCATTCTTCCTTCCAATGGTCCCAATATATAGTCATTGCTTCCTTGCATGTTAATTCATATTCAAATGCACACACATAAACATAAAAGGTCATCATAATACATTTTGAGTAAGCTATGAGAGGTTTTTCTTTTGAAACCTAATGCGTGGACCCACACAAAGCTTCAAATATACTCAAAAAAGAATAACATGGCTATTAAGTTGCATCAACAACCTTGATCAAAACGATCAATCCATGGGCCTTACTTTCGTTGGCAAATTACTTGGATTAGTTATTATGACCTTGAGATGGGACCTTCATAAATTGCTTCACATTCAAAATCATTAATTTAAATGTAATAGTGGCAAAGGATTTTAATAACTGAAATTTATTCACCCAAACTCTTTTCACTAGGCAAATCAACCTAATTGAATTTTGGATTATGTGCTTATGTCTTCACAAATGTTTCACCATGTTACATCTTATATGCCATAGTGTCTAGATCAAAAGCTCAAATCCTAATCACCTTGAACACCTTGCACATGTTGTGTGAACTCGACATTTTTCTAAAGGCTAGAGACACCCATCATGTTATGTTTTCTTTTCTAGCACCTTTTCCTTTGTGAAAACATAGCTTATGTGTGATGGAAAAGTAATATTCAAATCCAACCCTTTCCTTTTTGTCTTATGCACAACAACTATTGTAACGTGTGAATTATGGTCAATTAAAACTAGCAAATGAAAATTAGTTGTACACAAATTACTTCCATGTGCCTAAATAGATATGATAAAGTGTGAAACCCATTTGGCGAAAAACAAATGGCAATCATTCATCCATACCCATAGCCATGTAGCTCTAATCTCACATCTATCAATGAAACTTTGACAAATTTAAACACCTTTGAAAATATACAAATTTAGAAATGACTCCCTTGTTGCATTGATGCAAGACAACATGAACATTCACTCCTTTTTGTTTGGTGTAATTAAGTGCACAAATGTGGAACAAATCTTAACAAAACCTTGCACACCTCCAATTCTCTTAACTTGTGCACCCAATTCATCACAATTTCAAATTTGTCTTAATTGATAGTGGTTTGCACAATAAATTTATGGTATGTTTGTGTAATTGACACATCTTTTGGTATGTAAAAACCCATTGCACAACTAACTTCCAAACTTTGGGCAACGTTTAATGATAGGTTAACTATTAAGATTGCACCTCTTGAACTCTTTGAACCACCCCCATCCCAAAATCCCATTCTTGAAATGAATAATATTCTCTTATTTAATTTTGGTTGCCTTCAATCTTAATTTGTGTGAGTGTGATTGTATGCCCAATCACTTGTTTTTTTCACATACATAACAATTGTTTTCTTCTCTTCTATTTGTAAAACACATGACTTGTCTCTTTTATGTCATTGTGTAAGTCCATACATGTGGTTTCATAACAATGTGATAAGCACATTAAACATTCAACTTGTAGTTTGGATCTTGGACCTAAATTTGGTAGCTTCAATTGTTGTAATCAAGCTTTGATTATCCCAATTGCCATTTTTTTCATGGCTTTCCTTTGCCTATTCAATCAAGTTGGTAGAACTTGAATGGTGGGAAGATTTTCCCATTTTGGTTTCCCTAGACCCACCATATGATTGTCAAGAAGCATCACCATCGCATTGTATGTTTTGTCAACATGCTTTTGAAGTAGCACTCTTGTTGCCTCCATAGTCATGATGGTTTAAAACATGGTACATAAAAAAACCATGTCAAACTCTTAAAATTAGGTGTGTTTGGAAGTTCATCACATCAAAGCAACGGGCTGATTTGATCATAACTAGCTTAGTCCTTCTTAGTTGTTCAACCTCTAGGAGCCAAGCCCGATGTCATTAAGTGGTCACAAATTTTCTTGGTTGATCAATGGCGATGAATCTTCATGACACATTTGAACAATGTTCCATTGTACTCTAATAAATTAGACTCTAAATCTTCAATAGGACTATGATTGCGCAACAATTCCTCAATTTATATTTTAAGAAGCAATTGCCATATTTGACTCTCTCTCACAATGTCCATCAATTTGTCTCACACCTTTCTCCCTTGAAACAAGCATGAAAGTCAAACTCCAACCCAATGTTGTTGTTCGATGCACTCAAAATGAATAGTTTGTATCAAGTTCAATGCTAGTTACTTGGCACAAAAAAATTCATGCAATTGCCAAATTCTAGCAACAAGGACCCCTTTAGTTAGTTGTGTGTAACTCAATTGTAATTGCTTTCATCGTGATGTTACACCATAGTGCATACATTAAACAACCACCGATTTGCTACATAGATGCTTCCATGCATGCTTATATGTGATTTCAATCATCTCTAATCTTTGCCTTAACGAACAATTTTAATTTGTTAATCGGGCCCATAATATAATAAGATGCAACTTAAATCAACCCCTTTTTAACAAAATTTTATTAACCGGGCATTTAAGGTTAAATGAGCGAATAGTTTAGGCATCAACATAAGTGCCCGATAAGGGGCAGTGTCAATGTACAGACCACATACCTTAGTTGTAAGTGATAGGTTTTCTCACATCTGTATCATATCTACACATTCTGAAAACTGGGTTCCAACTTCCATGGTACATTGGTGTTGTATGTGTACCAAACTTTAGCCAAAAAATTTATTGGGATATTGTGTTTAGATTCATTATAGAGTATAGCAGCTTAAGGGATTTTGGCCCCTAGGTAATATAATAATAGGTCTATTTTTATATGAGGATTTTTGAAAGATGATATTTTGGCTTGTGGTGAAACTTGAGATTAGTTATGGAGTTATAATAATATCTTGAAGGATTTTGGTTTCTTTTATATGAGGATTTTTTGAAGATTATATTTTTACATGGTGAAATATTTGAGTTTTCATAATTCTTCTTTTGCCTTCTTAAGTAAGATACTTTTTAATGTAAAATGGCAAGACCACAATGTGACACAACCCCCTTGTTCTTTTTACCAAGAGAATATTTCAAAACATGTCCTTAAATGTGCAATAATTGGGTCAGCTTTGGAGTACAAATTGGGTTTTCCAGAGGTGTTGACCTCTGGAAGAAGTGCCATGGGAAAAAAAGTACTGAAAAGTATGACAAAACGTCTGACACTCCAGCCTATGTAATGAAGAAGTAAGTAAGTAAGTTTCAATTATTGAAGTACTTCCTATTTTGAAAGGGATGTAGTTTGAGTGTGATCAACCTTCATAAGTCATCAAGTATCCTTTTTGACTGCAAAATGAGGTATCCTTTTTGACTGGCAATGGTTCCCCCAAGACTGGCCTTCCCTTCCTTCCTATATGATTATTGTACATGCCTAGAGGGTTCCACTTCCTAAACACATGTGGGTAACTACCTACCATGTGTGAACTAATTTCAGCTTTATAAAACCATTTCTATATCATCATCATCATCATCATCATCATCATCTCTTTCCTAGGACCTAGACCTTGTTCTCTAAATGTATGTAGTAATTTGTAGGAACACTTTAATTCATTATTTTTCCATATATGTGTTATTGAAAAGATTGATTTTTTTTTGTAAAAATTTGAACCACACAATAAACTACATTTTGTTTCAAAAAATAAGGCCAATTGATCACATATGTATCCATGATAATGTGATATGGTAATAAGTACATGCTATGACATAAGAGTCAAGCTAGCTATCCATGATCATGGTGGGCACTACTCCAAGGTATTACTAGTGTGGAATCTAAGGCCTGCTTTATACTAGGAGTCGGGGCCAATGTTCAACCCAAATCAAGCATTCCTATTGGTGCAAAAGTTGAAATCAGCCCCAAGGGCTTTACACTATGAGTCAAGGCTGAAATAGAAAAAATCTTTTCAATCTGCCCCAAGTTACTAATAAATGCTGAACTTTATGGCCTTGTATGGGCCCCAAGGCTGGGAAAAAAAAAGGATACCATTGAATTTGGGAAGCCAATTTGGTAACCCTTGGGGCCAATGTTCCATCATTTCTCAATATCCGGAGGTCAATGTTCTAGCATTTATTAGTAACTTGAGGCCAAACAACAAGCAAAAAATGCGCAAATTTGGCCCGAAGATTTTTTGGCCCCGAGTCCTAGTGTAAAGTGGGCCTAACTATGATGATGCTCATTGCATGAAGATATGCCCAATTGCAAGGAACTTAGGGTTTTGTGTGCAGGGTAAAGCCCAAAAGGTCGGGCAATTTAAATACACTTGGTACTATAAATGAATTTTTACATAACCAATTAACTTTTTGGCCTTGCCTAACAAGGCAAGGATATTGTGTTTAGATTCATTATAGAGGATAGTAGCTTAAGGGATTTTGGCCCCTAGGTAATAATAATAGGTCTATTTTTATATGAGGATTTTTGAAAGATGATATTTTGGCTTGTGTTGAAACTTGAGATTAGTTGTAGAGTTATGATATCTTGAAGGATTTTGGTTTCTTGTGGAGGATTTTTTTTGAAGATTGTGTTTTTGCATGGTGAAATATTTGAATTTTCATAATTCTTCTTTTGTCGTAAGATACTTTTTTTAATGTAAATGGAAAGGCCATTGTGTGACACACCACTTGTTTGATATAATTCTAAACTTTCTAAAGTTGCAATAATTTATTCACTTTGGGGCTGCTGAACGGATGTGCTTTCAATATGGAAATATGTTGCTGAAATGGGATTGTGTGACCGACCCAGCACTCACTAGCAGCGCATCACCCATTGGAAACCTGTTGTGAGTCAGTTGTGGATTGTGGAAGAAAGGGCAGGGTCCATTCGGTAAGTTAGTACCGATTGTCACAACAACAGGTTTCTGATGGATGGTGCATAGTGCATACTAGTGAACCCGCACTGATTGCCACAATGAACTAGGAGCTGAAATCCACGGGGTTCAATGATGGACTATGGCAAATCCATTTGGAAAATGTGTTGCTCTTCATGCTTGGAAGAATCCCCCAAAGAATTCAACAGTTTATTGAGAGTGCATGATGAAGCTCATGAAGACTAAGACGGAGCACCAGCTTTGAAATCCATTTTCCCTCTATAACTAATTTGGTTACCACAGTCGGGCACCTTGTGTTTGAGGTACACTGTACACGCCATACGAATTTTGTGGGTGCCAATGCATGGTGTCCTGCAGGCACAATTGTGCAACTAATTAAAGAGCTCCATTATCACACTTGCTATATTTTGCTAAAAAAAAGTCTGTTCTGCAATTGCTCACCCACTGAGAACCCACAATCATGTTAAGAGACAAGCTATGTAGCTCCTCCAAGTAACCTAGTTTCTTTCATCTGCTGGACTGTTGTGAGGTTCTAGAAATTTAGGTGCTATTTGCAGCTTCAACATTATTCAAACCCTGTGGCTGAACCATGTGGGTGCCACTACAGAGGCATTGCACTGACACCCAAAAAGTCCACACGGGGTGTTTAGCATGATCCTGCCTTGTTTTGGGAGCACCCCCCACTTTGAGGCTTGACTCTTAACCATACAAAAAAATAGCTCTAGACAACTCTCTGGTTCCAGTCTCATATCTTCCACATTTTTAGTCTGTTTTGAGTGATTTAAAACTTAATGGGTGTGCCAACTAAAGCTTTACAAAATGTCTTTATATTTTGAAGGCAAAGATGCAATCATCAGAGATTTTAGGCCAGAAATCCTAGTCTGTTTAATTTACTCATTATCGAACACTGAATCCCCCTTACACCAAACACCTCATATTTTCCCCATTCCTTTGCCTAATTGAGAAATTTTTGCAATGTTGGAAGCACTAGGTGGAGGGCTACGAATGTTCTTCCAACTTCAGAACCAGAGAAACAATGTGTGAGGATTCGACCAGCCTCCTTTGGGTTTTTAAGTGTTTGCTCACAGGCCTATCTACCCTATTGTCAAATTTTAACAATTTGATGCAGAGCATGAAATTTTCCAGCCAACAATGAGAGAATTCATGTAGAGTCTGATACCCACTTGCAAGCCTCAACGTAGATTAATCCCTTATCTCTTCTGAGCACATGGGCTTTCAGAGACTTTGCTCCCCTAGAGCATGAAATTTTCCTGCCAACAATGAGATTTCATCTAGAGACTGATACCCACTTGCAAGCCTGCTCCGTAGATAACTCCTTTTCTTTTCTGAGCACATGGGCTTTCATAGACTTTGCTCAAGATCCCAATTCTAGTCTGCCCCCTACTCAACAAGTACTAGATGCAAAATGTTTGAAGTCCAGACTCTAGTGTTGTAGCAGCTAGTTCAGGGGTTCATGTAGGATAGTAGCTGGCTACTACTAGGTAAGTAGATGCCTAAGTAGATGGCTAGTACATACGTAAAGGCTAGTAGGTTGATAGTAGGTAATGAAAACAGAAACTGAGCTTAACCCACAGGGTTTTGCTCACAGTGTTTTTCATGCTTCCCAGTTCCTACCAAGGTATAAACTTCACATCTAGAAATTTTTCAAAAACTACATCTCATTTCTTCAAGGCATTCCTCTGGACATATCAACAACAGTGTGAGGAGGTGTGAGATGTCCCTTGTCCCTTCCCTGTACAAATCAATCTCCATACAAAATGTTAGCAGAATAGGATAGTTGGTGTGTGCTCCTAATTTCAACAGCTCAATGCAATCACCAATACAGGATCAGTATCTTTGGTTGCAAGGAGCAGACGTTTTCTTCTTACAATAACATCATAGAATTGTCAATGGATGTCACCGATTCGGACCACTGTGTTTGGTTGCAAGGGATGGATATGCTCTTCTTACAATAACATTATATAATTGTCAAGCAAAGTACATCGGATTATGTGACCTTGCCACCCACTAGAGTACCATTCATTGGAACCACCCTAAGATGAAATCACACCTAAGTTACCAGCATTCCATCTAGGTAAACCATTTATGTAAACCATCTTACTTGCCCCTCACACCACCTATGGAAATGGGTAAAGCCCATGCCACACTTGGTGGTAGGGCCGGTGGTATCTTAGTGTGTAGGGTGATAAATAATTGCGGCAATTCAAACATGTTTTTTGCTACCTAACATTATGTAAGAGATGGCATGTGACATGGCACTAGTGTTAATAATATGTGTTAACAAACATTAGATCTAAACAAAATACAGATTTCAGGATTCATTTCTAGTGTTACGTAAAGTTTCAAAATCGGAACCAATATTTCAATGTTAGAAGAATCTATCACCTTTGCTTTTTAGCTTCTACCACCATCATTATCATCATGCAAACAGATAGACAAATGTGTCATCACTATTTTTTTACTGGTTTTATCTATAGGAACATTGTTTACACAAGTTCTATCTACAATAATGCAATGCACACACATAAACACGAGTGCGTAAGCCATGATGAATGCTTGCATTCATAAATCTCTGTACTTTACATTTCACTTGCAAAGTTCCAACCTACAATTGTGATCCAAGATGTTGCCCATTAATAATGAACGCCTTGTCTTCAAAAATCTCCAACAAGCAAAGTCAACACTTGTCAACAAAACAAAAAAAATTCCCAAAGAGAGAAATAAATAACTTACTTTTTCTTGTAAGTCCTTTAGCCTGAGCTCCATGATAATGAAGATGCCACCAAATGCCCCAAGTGTGTGGTACCAATAAACACCAAACTTATGATATTGTAACCAAAAAAAAGAGAAAGCCAACAAACCCAACTTCTAAAAGCTACTATTATGGTCAAAGTGTCACAAATTACATCAACATTATAACAAATTATTTTGGTGGCATTATGCTTATTGAACTCTTCATATCCGTGAAAATTTAATCAAAGCTAGTCTATGAATTATGAAGGATTAGATCTCTCTAATTTCTCTCTCCTTGAGTCCACAAGTCATAAATCTTGGCAAATTCAACAGTACCCATCCACAACCCTCATACCTTGATCCCAATAAGGTATGCAAATTCACATTCCCATACACAAAACAACATGCTACTTTCCTCACAACCTATCATTGTGGGAGTTATGGTAATTTAGAGAGTGTGGACAAAGTAGAAACCATGATCAAGGTAAACTATCAACAAATTTTCCCATGGCAACCCAACCTTTAGAAATCATAATTTCCCTTTCAGAGTTCCCACATTAGTCAGTATTCACTTTCTTAAATCATGCATTCAACCCAATTCTTATAATGAATTCCCATAACCATCCCAACAACCCATTGTTTAAATTACCTTTGATCTACATTTCTACAACTACCACTGCCAATATCCCCTTGGAGCATATGGCACAATGGAAGAAACATGGTTCCAAAGGTAAATGTTAGTAGCAAATGAGCATTCTCCCGTAACTATTGTCTAATCCCTTGAATTATTATAGTGCAAGTTTCTTACTCCAAACTACTATTCACAATCTACCAACCCAAAGCGAAAGAAGAAAAAAAAGCCAAAAAAAACTTAGCCGTTTTCCACATGGGTTTGGTCCTTCATATAGTAACAACAACTTGAACTCCTTAATATGCATCTTTCCAAAATTAACACATCCGCAACTCATACACATCTTCAAACCACTTCATCAAGTGCAACTAGACACAAAACAAACGCCAAGCATTGCCAAATACACAAATAACACTTGCACTACCATCGAAAGTAATCTACAACAAAATAAAACACAAGAAAACAAAGCATAAAGGCTAGATGGCCTTTTCCACATTCAATATCAATTGCTTAGTTTTTGTCACCTTTTGAATTATGACAATTGATGGTATTGTTCCATCCATTTAAGGTTCATCAACCTTAATTTTGTACCACAATATAACTACAAACATCAATGTTTTGAAACTCAAGGTCAAACAACATAGCCAAGACACATAGAGAAAAATAGAAAAAGGGTTTGGTCCTTCCCACACCAAACCCTAAACCTCATTTCCAAATTACGTACATAAAACATTTGACTTCTATTTGCATCTTTTCTACAAGGATACCTATGAGCTATTGATTTTTTTGTAACATGTTATGATCTTATACTATTGTTACGCTAATTTGTTGATGCAACAACAACACGTGTGAGAAAGAGCAATAGCCTACAAAGCTTATCAATGAAGTTGGGAGGACGTCATCACAACAATTAACTTTTATTTAAAGCAAAGTTTTGACCTTGAAGAAATTTTGAAAGACCATGGATTTCTCAAGTCCTTTAGTTTTCGAGCTTACAACCAAGATGGCGGAGGAACATGATCATCATCAACACAAGCAAAATGGGTTTGTAGAATCAAAGAATGTGATGAAGAAGGATGATGATGTTGTAATAGCACAAAGGAACATGGGTGTCACAACATAAAACCACATTGTAAAATGGTGAAAATGCAATCCTCGAACATTTATATCCTCATGAATGCAATGCTAGGGAAAATAAATGCACATTACTTCTACTTCCAAAAGAATTATTATCACTTGCTAATTCTACTACAAATACTTAGATGGTAATCATGTAGCATTCCATGTAGAAGATAATGAAATAAAAAAGACTTGTCCTTTAAAGATAATCTTAACGTCTAAACATATCACTAATCTAGTTAGTGAAACCCGTAGTGGAGTTTAACACAAGAACAAAAAAGAGGGGATTAGAAGGTAATTACTTTCAAAACCCTGCAAGGTACCTTCAAAGATGGATAATCCAATCTAATGAGTCTACATGCTTCTAACACTTGTTGTCTTTTGTTTACAATGCCTACAAACCCTCTATAGTTACTTCCTACCATATGTAATGCATGTAAACCCTCTATGGCTACAACTTATTGCTTATTGTTTATAGTGGTTTTCCCCACCTTATAGACCTCCATTTTGAAGCCTACCTCCTTGTTGTTGTTATTTATTAGCAATTATTGTCCTATGGCCAAAAAATGTTTCCACTAGTATAAAACCCCCCCTTTTGCAATTACGTTTTCAACTAATGTTCAACTACAAACCAAGTTGAAAACTACAAATATAATTGCAACTTATTTTTTGCAATTAGGAAATTTTTTTGCAACTTCTAGCCATTAATGTTGACAAGTACAAATTGAAAGTGAAATTATAATCGAAAATGTATGCCACATGTCAATACCACAACAATAACCACTACGTGCCACCGCTTGCCAATTTAATTGAAAATTGTTTTATTAATCTAATCGAGTTGTCAATTACATTTGACTAGTGGATGAACTTCATCCGTTAACTAGGCATGACGTCAACGAAAAATATAATTACAATTTCAACTAGGTTGTAACTATGTAACTTGAACATTTCGACTATATTACAATTATGTAAATTGAACATTTGGCCAATGGTTTGGTGACATGTGGCACATTCATAAATTTTGGGGTCAATAAAATAATTAAATGACACATGTCACATCCACGTCAATAGGTTAGGCCACATGGTGCCTAAACATAGGTGATGCACCCTCAAGTTCATAAATAGACTCAAATGTGAATCCAAGGTGAAGCAACAGAAAGATAAAAAATTGGGGTACGCTCCCTGGCTCACAACACTTCGAAGGTTAAAGGGCGTGTTGGAGCTCCGAAATGGGGATTAAGATGAGTGACAAGTGGGTCAATTATTCACATAGACTTGCACAAACCAAACAACAAGCTAATCAATGCATAGTTAGAGTTTTTTTGGTGCACGGACGAACCACGAGCAACACGGACTCACAAGACTCACCACAGCCCAGACTTGGGGGAAACCACCACCTTCCTCCTTATAATATTTTCTATACCTAGCCATGGGGCCTACACCCAAATGTCATTTTGTCCTAAAACTCCCAAGTTGCGAATCCCGAAATTTTCAAAATTAGGACTCCCACAACTTTGGAGGCCTATAACATCTTGTGTAGACCTCTGATTAAAGTGAAGTCTAAAGCAAAGTTGTAGCCCTCATCGAGAACTTTCCAAAGTTATGTAACAAACCCCTTCACATAAGTAAATTAGGGTGATTTGTGAGTTTTAGTGATTGGGAATCAAATTGGCAATTTGATTCCTAGCCCTTCTTTTAGCCATAACTTATGTTTTAAGTACCCAAATGGGTCATGCAAGCCCATTTTAGACATCTAAGTTTTAAAATCATTCTAATGATGTAAATAACTCTTAAATCCAATGAATTTCGACACCTAAAATTGCTCTTTGAAAATTCGGAAGTCCATAAGGACTTGAACTCCCAAAGTGGGAGCTCACTTGGGAGTGTGTGGGTTCATTCCTTCACATTTCCTACATTTCCAAGAGCATGAAATGTGATTATTGAGCTTCACTTTTGACTTGCACCTTTATAAGCCCTTGTTTTAATCATAAGCCCAAAGTTAGGGTTGCGACAATAGGTCATGTCTCTAAGCATGTAAACTAAACCTAAACATAAGCCATTTAACTTAGGCATAAATTAGGGCTAGACCTAGGCACCTATGTTAGGCTTAAATTTAAACCACATGGCAAATAATAAATGAAATCCTATTTCATTTTGTTTAACCTTTAAGGTTGAACATTTTAATTAGCTCGTCCCAAATGGATATGACATTTTCATGTTTATTATGGTCTTTAACAATTCTAATGCACCCCTTTATATAGTTTAGATTCATGGAATGGAAACCAAACAATATGGAATAAATATTTTAATTATAACTTAGTGTAGACACGCCTATCATTAAACACTTAAGGATGGATCATTATAATTTTCTTGTCCATGGTCTGTTATTTTTGAAACTTAAAACAATTTTGTAATCCTCCATTTGGTGCATCAAATTTATAAAAAATGCTCCAATTTAATGGAAAATGAGCAAAATATGCCCTTTCAAAATAAAAAGGTTGTGTTTCATATTTTTTCATAAGTGTTCGATATGATTTCAAAGTTTAAGCTCTTCAATTTTATTTTATTTTTCATTTTCACTTTAAACAAGTTTTATAGATTTTGAGATAGTGCATCTATAGCCTTTGAAATCATTCAAAATGAGTGAAAAATGATTAAAATATAGTTGTTGGAAATAAAGGGGGCCCTGAAACAAAATATCACGCTTTCTCTTCTTGTGTTTTCTACTTTGTTCTTTTGCTTTTGAGGTTCAAAAAACATTTGTAGCTCTTTGTTTTGCACTTCCAATGACATAAGAAACATTCAATTTGGTTCCGAAACAAAAGAAAATTGGAAAGTGTTAGGTGATAAAATACCATTTGGTGATAGGCATGTCTACCCTAATTATAACCTAGTTGCAACCTAATTACAACTCAAATAATTATAATTTAGTTGTTCAAGCTAGTTTAAACTTAGTTAGGCCTTGACCTAAACTAATAATCTACCTAGCCTAGGTTTACCTACTTAACTTAATTAATTATAGTAATTATTCATCAACTATTTTTAATTGTATAGTTGTTTAATTAAACATATTATCGTTTATTAAATAATATGGTGATTAGTTTTTTTAAATCAAAAATTAAATTTAAGTATCTATTAAATAATAAATTATCACTGAATTTTTTTATATTTCAAATTCATTATAATTTTTTATTAACATTTCATAAAACAAAGAATTAACTCAAATAAAAATATTCAATAATAAAATTTAAATAATATTTCAATTACAACAATCATTATAATGTAACGATAATTAATAATTGACTACAATTACAACAACAACATTAATAATAATATTGTAGTTAGTAGTTAGTAGTTAGTAGTTAGGCTAGGCTAGTTATTTATCTATTTTTTAATTCGTATTTTTATCTAACTTGTTGGAACTATTAAATGACCTAGTATTAAAAAAAATTAAATGATTAAAAATATTTGAAAATATATTAGTATTAAATAATAATAATTTCTGAAATTATATGATAATTTATAAATATCTTTACTAATTAGTCTAATCATTATATAGTTTAATCATAAATCTAAAAATACAATAAAATAAAAATTGGAACTAATAGCCAAAATTAGAATAAAAATTAAAATATTTATAAATATTTATTATGTATCATTACATAATATGTTGTAAACTATTGAATCTACATGGGAATAATAAATTACATGTGCATTGAACATATTCTAAATATATATTAATTAAATATCATTATTTGATATGTTGTAAACTAAAATTGAATTTACATAAAAATAATAAATTATGCATGTATTGAACATACACATTATTAAATTGATATATATTTCATAATTTCCTTAAAATATATTTTCAAATTAAACTGTAATATTTATATGCACAAAAAAATTCGTCATACAAAACCATTCATGTATACAAAAAAATTTACATGTACCTTAGTAATTAATGGATTTTTATTGTAATTTTAAATATATATTAAAACATCGTATGTATAAAAATGAATAAACATTGAAGTTCCACAAAATTATTAATTATGTATCATTACTTGATTTTTTGTAAATTAACATTTGCTTTACAAAGAAATAGTAAATTACATATATTGAACATACATTATTACAAACTCATATTTCAGAATTTCTTTAAATTTTATTTTGAAATTAAATTTTAATGTTTATATGCACAAAACAAAATTGCATGATTCATAAGCATTCATTTACACAAATATAATTTACGTATAGTTTAATGTTTAATGAATTTTTATTGCAATTTAAATACAATATTGAAATATCATGTCTATCAAAATTAATAAACATTAAAGTTCCACAAAAAGTATTAATTATGTATCACTATTTGATATGTTGTAAACTAAAATCCAATCTACATATAAATAATAATTAGGTGTAACAAACATGCACATTATTACAAAATTATATTTCACAATTTCCTTAAATTTTATTAAATCAAAGTTTAATATTTATATGCACAAAAAAATATTTGCATGATATGTAACCATTCATTTTATATAAAAACAATTTACACATAATTTAAACTATTAATGAAGGTAGATAGTTTGTTTTGTTTTATTTTATCATGTTAAAATTTTCCAAACCAAATTGCTTCATGTAATGCTATTGATATCTTTGAAAATCTAACAATGAATAAAGGTGCACTAATTTGGGTTGAAAGTTTTTGGAGCTACAATGCAAAGGGTATTGATTGTTGAACCATTTTATTAGTAAACATTAATAAAATCATAAATAAAAATTTTATTTGAATCCAAATGTCTCTCTCTATTTTCACACACACCTTCTACCCAAGAGAGGGATCTCATAGAAAACTCCAATTTTTAATACAATGGATGATTCACAATTCTCCTCTTGTCCTTTTAATCTTCCTTTTCAAGACCACATAAGGCCCATATCCTCCACATTAAAATAGGTCTTTATCTTAATCCTTCCTAAAAATCCACTACATGATTTGTTGATTACCACCAACCATTCAACTAACTAATCCCCATTAGCTTCATTGGGGTTTCATCCTTTAATAATGGATGGTAAGTTTACCACTAATAACTGTCTAGTTATTAGGATGCCCCATCATGCTAGCTAACCTAGGGATTTCTACCTTTAACACACATCATTCCAAATAGAACTTCTTATTAAAATAAAATGAAAATAGAACCAAATGCAAAATATATACTTAAAAGAAGTATACAAGACAACAAAAAAACACCTAAAGGTAACATGCAACAATAACAACATTCCAAATGATCACACCCTCTCCAAAATGTACACAACACATTGCAACATGAATAGATCAATTTGATTACAACAAAAAATGAAAGAGAAACTTTACTTCTCACAATAGGTTCAAATGCATCTCCAAATTTTTGCATTGAAGTTATGACGGCATTTAGTAATCGATGCCTAGTGTGGACTTGACATTGATAGTTTGTTAAAGTTTAAGGTGAAAATGTTAGTTTCGTGATGATAAAATGCCCAAAATAACATAGGTTAATGTTATTTCAATGTTAAAGGGTACACTTTAAACACCAAATGTGGCATGGGTTTAAGTATCATTGGTAAGTAGGTAATGCACTTAGTGATTACTAGGTAGGTAATACATGTGAATAGTTTAACCATTGTGGTGAACTATGAAATAACAATAAACAAAAAAGGTGTTTCACATGCATTCACCATTCATCCTTCATGATGCATTAGTAGGTGCTTGTTCATTCTAAGTAGTATTTCAATAAATATATTATCGATGTATGGAAATAAATATTTAGAGGTACTAAAACTTTTTTCACAACTTTCAATTTTCTGACAATTGCAAATAAAGGGTGCTCGTCCAATTTGCATAAAGTTGGGAAAAAAAAATCAAAAAAATTATAATGTAAGACATGACATCGAAATCAACCACCTTTTTCATGATAAACTTATTCAAGTATTCCATAACAAAAAAATGTCACAAAAGGTTTTTTTAAAAGGAATATTAAAGTTGAAATTTCTACAAGCCCTTGTATTTGCTTCTAGGCCTAGGGGACATAAAATGTTGATATCAAGGTCAATGATTTTTTTGGGGGATGACACAAAACAAATTGCAATCATCAAGGAGACATTTTTGCCACATTTAGCATTAAAAAAATATGAAAGTTAAAACATTTAAGCATCATTTTATATATTGTTGCCTACCTATTGGAACCTAATGTAAAATGTGGCAAAATTTTAACCCAAAAAATTTGTGTTTAAAAAAATAATTCTATTTGACAAATTTTGATTAAAAGAACACTAGTTGGATGGTATGTTACATTGGTCTTGATCATGTTTCATGTGTTGCTAGGGTAAACACATTAATCATCAAATAATGGTCAACAACCAAACATCTCAATAATGCAAAACCTAGCTAATCAATGGTTGCACTTGCCCTTGTCACCATTCAAAAATACACCTATGATTGAATGTCCAATCTTGAATTATTTTGTTCATCAACGTTCAAACATAAAGTGAGTTGTGTGTTTGTTTATGGTTGAATGAAGGCAATTATAACAAATTTGATCTCCTTATGGTATGGTGATGTTTGGTGATGGGATGTGAATGATCACATTTTAATGCAAACAACTCATCATAAATAAGATAAAACAAAGTGGGCTAGTATTTTAATGTTTGGTTATGGGGTTTGATTTGTCACATTAAAAGGCATGCAACTGACCATAAATTTGCAAAATTTTAACAATCTTACAATGCATAAAGATCAATTTAAATAATTAAACCTAACAACACACAAACAAATTTGTGAATAATCTAAAATAATACACCTTGCAACTCCCCCCCTAATCTTATGCACTTTGCAATCCCACCAAAACAAAACATCATAGGAACAAATTATTCCAAGGAAAAGTTGAATTCATTTGAACACCAATTTTCTCAATTCTATTCCTTTCAATTATGTATGTATGTCCTTCCCAACTAGTGCAGTACATGAACTCCCATCTTTTTTAGGAATCTTAATTCCTAATGCAAAAATTTTGAAACCTAAAGTAGAAGGTCAAAAATCAAACTTGAAATTGAAACTAACAATTGAATTTAATGATATAGGAACTAAAGGCCTAGACAAGGTTTATTGCAATGAGAGATTCAAGAAATTCTTGTACTATTCTTGGGTCCAATAATTTGCTATGAAAAAAACAAGAGTTTTACAATTGGGTTACATTTTTCAATTATAAAAACCAATTGTAAAATTCAACATATAAATACGGTGCTAGTTGCATCCAATAAGTTGCACTAGTTGCATTGGACATGACGTGGTGTATATGTTGTTCCACATCATCATATATGGTGAATGAAACACATGCAATGTAATGCAACTACTTTGCAATTAAAATGTTAAAATGTACAATTCACAATCAAATTTTTTTTGAAAAAATAAAATGATGTAACACACGTGGCAAATTCATCAATCTCCATTCATTTAACTTGGATGAAAATAGTTCCAATGATTATAGTTGCAATGTTTAAGTTGTCTTGTAACTAAAAGTTTGGTTATGGGGTTTTAAGTAGTACAATATTTAAATTTAATATTACTATACAATTGCCAAAAGTGGTGTTAATATTTTTTTGTGATTTTTTGGTAGTGTATCAGAATGGTGGTTATATTGCAATTAATGTTATTAGTAAGGTGAAAACACACCATGGGGAGCCAAGATTGTGAACTTCAACCATGTCATTATTAATAAGGAATTTCCCAATGTTTTTGCATGTTATAGTAGGTCAAAACACAAAAATCATATGCCAAAGAAACTACAATTTTTAGTTTCAAATGATGTGATGTTAGAATATGTTTGTGCAAAATTAGTGTATATCACAATGTATTTTTAAATGAAAATAATTTTAAATTTTTATGATATTTATAATATATACTAGACATTATGATTGCATATGATTGGGATAGGTTTGTGAGCAATGTGAAAATTTTGACAATTATCATATCACAAATGGGTTTTTAAAAATGCAATGATCATAAATATGTGGTGAATTAAAAATTCGACAAACAATCATTTTCAAATGGAAGTTGACAAGAAATGTGATGTGGGTCCTTTTTAAAATTAAGTTTCAAAAAAATTTAACTGATTAATTCAAACCAAAAATTAGTGCAATCTAAAACAAAAAACAAGGTTTATTATATTGTATATATTGCTCCTTGAATTTAATATTTTAATTTTAATTATTTATTGGAAATAATATTACATAACATTAACTTTGTGAAACCCAAAATTAAATGCAACACATTTTGAAGGTGTATACTTTTGGCATATGTTGTGAAAGTGTTCAAGTTGCGCTTGCCCCCCCCCCCCCCCCCCCCCCACATTTTCTTTTTTTTTTTCTTTCTCTCTTTTCTATCCTACCACAAGATGTTTTTTATTTTATTTATTATTTTATAAAAAAAAAAAAAAATTTTTTTTTTTTTTTTTTAATA
>Ga0116229_10005284_pt1 | contig 21119 bp, 10 predicted proteins | sample S1TSphgellanicum_3_FD_87313 | JGI IMG/M metagenome (GOLD analysis project Ga0116229, IMG submission 87313) | Host-associated microbial communities from peat moss isolated from Minnesota, USA - S1T2_Fc - Sphagnum magellanicum MG | ecosystem: Host-associated > Plants > Peat moss > Unclassified...
AAAAATATAATATAATTTTTTTTTATAAAAAATTTAAAAAATAAAAAAAAAAAAAAAATTTAATGTTTTTTTTTTTTTTTTTTTTTCAATTTATAAATCACTTGATGGCCACCAAGACTTGGTTGTTAACAGTAAGGAAATTTTTAAGTTCTTGAAGCAAAAATTACAATTTATACCCCAAGTTATACAAATTAAACCTTGTGGACACCATGGGAGGTTTTTTAACAAAAAAAAAAAAAAGAATTTGGAGGATGTCAATTTAATAAAATAAAATTTACAAAGATCAAACATACATGATTGGATTGAATCCAAATTAAACTTTGAGGTGTGATGGCCACTAGGCCTATAACAAGAGGAAAAGAAGCTGCATCATAGAGAAAATCTAGAATACATAATAAGTCTACTTAAAAAGGAAAAAGTTGCAACTTTTGGAAATTTATATAAATTAATACATAACAACTAAACCAACTTTATTAAATGTTTTAATACAAATTGAACTTGGTAGTCACTAAGTTGTCAAAACACCTCACATAATTTCTTCAATGAACTTGAAACAAAAAATCCACTATGAAAATATATATATATTTTAAAACTTTAATAAAGGATAGTTTAAATTTGAAGCATAATTTGAAATAAATTGAAGCTAGTGGTCGCATGGTTTTCAAAACAATTGAACTAATTTTTCCAAGAATCATGGAATGAAAATTCCACTATTAAAAAATCATTTTTCAAAAGAAACCTTAAAAGAGAGTTTTTATAAAATATGAAAGAGGTCCAAATTCTTTAAAGTGTACCAAAATCTTGTCACAACATCACCTTTTTTTGTCTTTTTCACCTAGTCCTATTTTACCATGTAAAGACACATTTATGGATGATTATGATGGAATCTAAAATTGTAATGGTCTAAAATATAGTCCTTTTGAAATTTTTGACAACTTTTGATTCATTATTTTTTATGGGGATCAAAATATAGAGTAAAAAAAAACTACAATAAAGATAGGCCTTTTTTGTCCTATGTGGTACACCTTAAAGGATTTTCACCCAAAGATAATCCTCCTAATCTTATGATTGTCCATGCTCAAATATCCAACAACATTGGCATTATCTTGGAATAAAAAATTGAATGGTTAACATTTTTTTCTCCCCTTTAAAGTTGCAAACAACGTTGCGCAATGTACAAACAACAATTCGAATCAACTACAAACAAAAGTTAATATTACAAAACAAAGGCATATGAAAAGATATAACCATGTATAAAAGTTATGCCATAAAAAATGATTTACAAAATGGGAATACAATGAAAAATGAAATAAAATGATTCAAAATACTTAACACCTAAAAAAGGCAAGATATTGCAAACATTGCCATTATCAATACCCATATACTGGAAGAACTAATAATAATTCTTTGAAAACGAACTTAATCAAAGCTTAAAATACTTTTAAACTATAAAATCATAATGAACTTGAACTACTTTGGTCAATGGCAATCCAATAAAAGGTGGCCACAAACAAGATGCAAGGTCCAAACATTGCACCTTGTTTTTTGACAACATTTGTCCCCTGAATGATTAAAAAAAAAACCACTCCATTTGGAATTTTGAAACGCTTTGCTAGGTTCATCATCAATGAGTAATGTTTGATCTTCCTTCCCATAAGGTAGTCCATGACAACCATAATAAACATGTTTCAAATCCCTTAAATAATAATGGGACTCACGTGAAATTTGACCAATCGTCTTAGAACATTGTTCACATCCCCAAATGAAAACCAACCAATCCATGAAATTTTCATGCATGAGCATTGGAAGAACCTTTAACACATCCTCAAGTTTCGTACAAGACCAAATTGCAATGTAAAACTTTTCAAATGAACACATATTTAATTAATTTAAGATTTTACCCAACTAGGTGGATGGTATGAAGTCTGCTTGGTGGCCACTAGATTTAAGAAATGTAACCTTACATTCAAGTAAAAACAACAATATTACATTGATGTATACATTGAATTTCAAAAGAATTCACACCAATTTTTTTCTGCAACATTTTCAATCATTGTTTTTAATACATTAAAAGACACAAAGCGAATAACAAATATAATATGCTAGTTTCAAAATGAATATATTCATATGATGGAAAGAATATTTTGCTTGGTGCCGTCCAAGTGAAAATTATAGGTTATTCATTATCAAGGTTGGAAATCAAATTGTGCTTCTATTCAAGAAAAAAATAAAATTCACTAAATTAAAAAAACTAAGCACAACATGTGCCAATTCATCAATTGTAATAATGTCTATGGATCCAAAGTGTTCATACTATAATAAAATCAATTATTATATTTGGTAGCTCTATGCCACTAAAGAAAAAAATAGATGTTTGATGGCCACTAGGGATTAGGGTTAAGGTCCCAAAAACAATATCGATAGCTAGCATCTAAGAATATACACACAAATTTTTGTAATAAAAAAATTCCTTAATACCATGTTAATGATACACATAATTTTTTATGATCAAAACATTGTTTAAAAATATGCCACATCCAATACAAAAGAACACAAAAATTAGAAAACTCATAATAAAGTTGGAGTTAATGCCATGAAATGAAAAAAACAAACACCTAATGGCCATTAGGGATTAGGGTTCAAGTGCAACAACAAAGATCACTAATCATGACTAGGAAAAAAATTGTACACAAAATTATTTACAATGAACAAATACATCTCATCAAATACAAAAACAACAATCTCTTATTCCATTACTAGATGATACATCAAATAAAAATAATAATAATGTATTGATAATACAGCCAATAATCACAAAGAGAAACTCAATCCATTGAGTTTTAGAAAAGGGTGTGAGCCTTAGTTCAACAGTATGCTTTCCATTAGGCTTCATAGTTGATTTTTTATCTATTAAGTAACCCTTGAAAATAGGTATTAGTGGAATTTAAGAAATTATAATTAAATTGAATGTTTTGGGCCATTTCAAACTTATTAAGTAAATTAAGGATAATTATTCAAATATTAGAAGTTGAATAGCCTTATCAGTATAATAAGATGTGCATTAGTTATCTAATTATTATTCATTAAAAACATTTGTAGTATTATATAAGTTATAGGCGTAGTTTTGGATTTGATCACTTACAAAGGAAGCATCCATAAAACCAAGCTTATGAATCTAGTTGAATATTTAAAAAATGATTTGATTAATCAAAGGTCAGAAGTATAATAACATTTCATAAGTAAACATGGTACTTTATTAATAGGCATGTAGGAAAATTCTATATGTTACTAATAAATCCTATGAAAGATAGGACAACAAAACTTGTATAGCCTAAACCAAAGCTTAGCAAATCTTCATAGTTGTAGAAAATTCAATCAGTTAGTGAATGCTTCGAACAAGGTAATCAGCTCTTTGTTCAATCAGCAATGGATTTATTGGACCCTTGAACCAATGATAATGTCCATCACCAGCGACCCAAGTCTTGTAGAAAAAATGGATGTTGTGATCCTCACATTTACACTCATCAAATCTTTCAAACCTAATTCCTAAGGCATGAACTAATTTTAGGTAGATGGCAAGAGCGTGAGGGTTAGGCAACACATGATGATTTCACACTAACTTAACCACTCGAAAGCACACCACCCTTTCAATCGATTTTTCTTCACATGGTTGTTAGGAAATATTCATGTCAATCAGTGTTTCTTCAAGTTCTTCATCTTCTATTGGCATAATCGAAAGATATGAAGACATAGTGGCATCATCTGCCATGGTTCAATCCTTACCTACGTCAACAAAAAATAAAATAATAATTCGAAACAACAACCTTGAACTTGCATTCAAAAGAAGGATGATGTTTTAATTTGGTAATTTAGGGTAGGCATAGTTACAACAATGCAGGTTACGACAACAAAACTATGTGAAAATCTCAATGTTTTAATTCTGACAGATTCATTGAACCTTAATTTTGACGGTGGATCCACATAATATGTAAACATTTTTATAGCAAAAGACTTATTCACAAGGAATTAGTACAATTTATTATGCATTATGTAAGTAATTAGTAAATGGTAATGAATGACTAGTATGTACTAAAGAAGTAATTAATACATAGGTTAAGAGGAAGGTTATTAATAGTTTTGAATTGACTTAGTCAAAGAAGAACCAAAGGATGTTACTTCTTAATACCAGTAATTATCATAAAGGTTAGTTATTTTAAAAGAATTAGCATGAAGATCAGGATGATAGGTCAAACGTATGGGCTTGGGAATGATTAACTTAAGGCATCCCATCAAAAGATCCAAGATAAAGGAAGGATAAATTGTCCAAATTCATTGGTGACGAAGATTAATGTCCTAATTTGATTGGTGATTAAAAATCTCTTTAATACAAGGATTCTCATCCTCAATAGCATTGGAAGGTGGAATCATCATTAAATTCCATTAGTTCATGAAGGGAGAAGAGGCCTTTGATTGGAAGGAAAGATTTCCACAAGTTCTCATTGGCCAAAGGAAATCAACTCAAAAAGGGGTCAAGGGAGAGGCTCCTTGAAGCTTGAAAGTCTCTTATTTGTTTAATGTGTGAAATGTTTTATGTGTTATAGGAAGAATGTGTGAAAGGGAGAAGTTAATTGAGTTTGCGTGAATGTGTGTTACTCATGAACATAATGATATGTGGAAGCAAAAAGAGCATGGAAAAAGATTAAATATAGAAAGTAGAAGGAATTGGAATTTTATAGAATATTGTCGATGGTCAAGTCTTCGAACTTTTTACAAAAATATTTATTCCTCCCAAATCCACCATTGGATTTGTGTTAAACTTCAATCAACTTCAAAGTACAAGTTGAAAAATGTTCTTTCCAAGTTTTAGTATCATCTAAGCTTCTGTAAAAGAGATGCACTTATTAGAAATAACAGGGGTTCGAAGTTTATTTTTTCCCAACATTGTCAAAAATAGCTCTCAAGTTTTGGGGCATATCTCCGGACTACATGAATAAAAGCTTATGAAATTTTATGCCAAGGTTGCCTCTGAGATTAGCTTTCCAACAATGTTATGCATGCTAAAATTGAAGTTTATTTTAAAACATTATGATAAAGTGAATGAGGGGGGGTCAAATTGCAAAAACATGAATGCTAATGACACCAACACTACTTCTTCATACTTGTCATGGTAAGTGTTAAATCTTCCAAACATGTTTTGATACTTACTAAAGGGACACAATGCAATGGGTTCCTTCATATGATTAATTACATTCCATTGAACCACATTTTTATTCGTTAAAACATAATTACGTAGTAGTTCCATTTTGAATGAAGGTTATGAGTACTTGCATGTCTTCGAGTTGAAAGGTATGCAAGAATCCTTCACAAAAAACAACTAAGCCTATCCATGAATCCATGCCTATCTACCATGCCTATTTACAAATCCAAAAATTATGTTCATGGTGAAACATTTTTTAGTAGATTAAAATTTTATATACCATTTGTTTTTGTGGCACCAGGTGCAACAAAGTAGATCATTGGTTTGAAAAGCGAAGAATTAGAGGTCCAATTTTCAACCTCACCTATAAACACAATTATCGAAAAATTCACACATTAAAAGACACCAATGCTATGAATGAATAAGAATCAATAGGTTGTTACTCAAAAAGCACTATGAATAATTTGATGTATTATAACTAAATTCATTAAATAAAATAATAATAATAATAATAATAATAATAAACATTAAAAAATGCAATCATGATCTAAATGAAAAAAACATAGAAAAAAAACAAATATTTTATTGAGGTCACCAACATACTTTACAAATTATTAGATGCATTAGTAACCTCAAGATTCATTTTTGCTTGAGAAGAACAACTATCAAAAAAAGTAATTTGATTATTTTTTGTCGTATTTTTTTGTGAAGGAAAAGAAAAAAAAACCAATTACAATCTCAAGCCACTATTTTGGATTTCCCAAATTATGTTTCCACTTGTCGTTCTAATAATCTTTGTACAAACGTCATTCATATGAATTTGACCCTTTCTTCACTAACACCCACCATTGCACCCTCACCATTTTGAAATTTTCATTTTGATCATCCTTGACATCACTTTGTGTTCTCCCCAACCAAACAAGGACAAGGAGAAGATCATGAGGTCTCACAAAAACAAAATTTCCATTATTGAGGTCTTTAAATGGGATGTATGTGAGAGCCAACTTCAAGTTCGTAGGCCCACAATAAGGATGAATGACTGGATCATTTGAATCAATAATTGTGTTGTGGACAGCAACTTAGCTCTTGCATAATTCAACTTCCAATTGCTACAAGGCCAAAAGCTTTCCAAAAGAATGGATCCTTGAACATGTAACCGTTTTGATAAATGCAATAAAATATCTTTCCAATAATCCACATACGGACTCATCTTCATGGAGTGAGTTGTGCTTTATTCCATGCATTGTTTCCAAAATTCCACATATTTGGCTAATCTAACATTGATAAACCGTTCCCTTTCCACCGACCTCACCGCATCCTAGCCCCAAAATTGGGCAATATGGAACAAGACTAGGGACCCCAATAAGTAGCTTTGGAGATCCATTAGTATAGCTTTCCATAATTGGATTAGAGGTGTCTCAATGGGACTCTAAACATTATCCGTTGGTGAGACTTTGTATTACATCATAAACCAACCAAAGGAATCCACAAAAAAAAATTAAAATGTGCATATTAGTATGCCTTACCAAGGTTTTTGGACCATCCTTTAAACAAGGTCACAAGGAAAGTGTTGACAATAATTTCATGCACAACATAACGGTGAACTCACATTCCAAATAGACTCCTTGGAAAGTAGCTTTTCAATCCTTAACATTGAGTAATCAGAATGTCTAACACTTTGCTTCTTCTCCTAAAAACTATATTTCTTCTTCCTTACACCAATTTCTCCCTTGTCATCAACAATTAGAATGTTGCTTTCATCATAAGATACAAAAAGTTGTTTTAAGGAGTACCCATCGACAGTGGTTTGCACCAACGACCATTTCCAAATTGTCATAACCATTGAAATATTATTTTAGCAATACAAAATATTCACTTCGACATGATCCTCACCAAGCTTATTATCAAAAATTGTTTCCCTTGGGTCACAAGGTATTACATAGCCACTTGCAACAAACAACCCAACATCATCCACGAGTTCACATTCCACACCTCAACAAGCAAACCTACCTTTTGGCAAGATGTGGGAGTTCCTTCCTCTATTTTCAATATCACCTCATTCTTGCTCTTCTTCATCATTTCTTTCCTCATTCGTGCTTTCATTCATAAAAATAGAAGTTCTTCTCAAAATGTCATCATTAGTGGCATTGTTAGAAATATTACACATGTATCCATCAGGCTCGTCTTCAAGAGTACCATCCGTCATATTATTAATTTTTTCATTAAGGTTAAATCCCTCAGATTGTAAGGATGAAGAAAGAGCCCGATCTCTACAAGACATTCTTCTTTTCCTCAAATTGTTAAAACCCTTCTTTTGAATGCCTTCCTTTGATAGAAATACAAGTTCTTCTTCTAACATGGAAACATCCTTTGCAAGCCAAATACAATCATTTCTCACCAAGGATGCACAATATCGTGCAGCTGGAATTAGGCAAAAGAATTTTTGTTGTTCAAAGCCTCAACCATGAATATGATGGTGACAACTATATAATTCTCCACTCCACTAATACCATAGATTGAGACCAGTGATGGATCCCTACACTATCCAACTCCAATTCGAACCCTACCATCTTCGTTTGAATCCCATATAAAAGCTATGTCACCAACATGCATATTTGCAGTCATGTTTTCATAGTTCTTAAATATAATTTACCTACCAAACATCCAACATTCACAAAGTTAATGGATGAATATTATTATTTTGAAACACAAAATTGAACAAAAAACAACAACCCCTCAACACACCACCCATTCCATTAAAAAGAATTTTTTTTATGTTCTATTCAATTAAATGTCGACCAATTATTTTAAAAAATCGAGAATATTATATTAAATAAGATTGAATTTCATTCAACCAATTACAAAAAATTTCAAGAATAGTATATTAAGTTACATTAAATTTCACACAATTACTTCAACCTAGAAAACATTTTTTAGATCACTGCATAGGGGCCATCTAGAAAATGCCTAGCAATCCAAAAAACTCTTCAAACAAAACTTAAGGGCCAGTTTTAATGCCAAGTTCCAAATTACTATGAGAACTAAAATTGAACATAAGGTTCTATTTTGTAAGACTATATTTGAAAGTCGGTTTCAATTCATTTGACAATTAAATAAATTTGTAATAATATTTTTCCTTGAGACAAAAGTTCAAGATTTTTAGTTTTATGTCATTATCCATTTTGATGTTTGGATATTGTTAAATTGGAGGTTAATCAAAATCAATGGTTATGGAACTATCCCAAGTTTGAAAGTGGTCATTGAATTAGAATGCAAAATGCCCAGTAATTAAAAGATCAGACCTAGAACTGAATTTCATATTTATTAAAAAGAACTGAAGCCCAACTTGATTCAATCCCTTGAAAATATTAAAAACTTTCCAATTGGAGGTTCCTTGTAGAACTTGGGAACCACTCAACATGGGTCCTTTTTCGTGTTGGGTAGATCTTAAATACAACATTATTTTTTTGCTAATTACCAAACCAGTTCTGTAGGTATATAACTGCTAGTTTTCATTTTGTGAAACATTCACACCATGAAACTAACTAGGTTGCTAATCCAAAAAAACGCCTAGTGGCCACCAAACACTTTTTATGATTTCCAATCCAAAAAATGCCATCAAACATTTTTTGCAATTTCTGATCCACTAGGCATTTTTTACAATTTCCAGTCCAAAAAACATCTACTAAACGTTTTCTATGATTTCTAATCCAAAAACACTTGGTAGCTACAAAACATTTTCATTGACTACGAATTCAAGGAATCCTTGGTAGCCACTAGGTGTTTTCTTCAATTTCTGATCCAGGAAACACATAGTAGCTACTAGGAATTTGCTTTGATTTCCAATCCCAGAAATGCCTAGTGGCCACTAAGCATTTTTTTAGATTTTCGTTATTTGGTTATCAAGAAAACATTGTGTGACTTGTAGGAGTTTTCCTCGATTTGCCCTATTCCTTGATCCTGAAAATGTTTGTTGGTTGCTAGGCATTTTCTGCGATTTCTTTCAATTAGATATTAGAAAATGCCTAGCAACCACCAATGGTCTTCTATTTTTCCATGGGACCATCTAACAATTGGTATTTCCTCATCATACTAATTAATGTAATAGAACCATTTGAAAGCTATCAAATATCCTATGAAGATTTGGTTGAACAACTTTGTACAATATTGTAACTACAATTTTACTACAACTATGTTGTTGGTATAAACTAAGTTGGAACAAATTAATGTCAATAATTATCCTTGTCATGAAGGATTTTTTTTTTTGCATTCAATTTTGAATTACAAGAATACTTTCCAAAGGATAAAAACCATGTAAATTTCAGAAGATCCTTTGTTATTTTTATTTCTTGGTTTCTAATGGTTTATAGTTAAACTAATGTTTAAATTATGATGAAAAAATAGCAGGCTTCTTGAAGGCAAGCTAAGGATGCATCAAAATCATGCAAAAAATTTGACTAAAATATGCGAGTGTGAAAGCTCCAAGATAAGAAGGATTTGAGATGATAAAAGTGGTGAATGTCTATAATCATTGTGATGTTAACAAAGAATTGTGTAGTACTCATCTTTTTTTTGTGATGGCTTTATCCATTTTTGAAAGGTGGGATCAAATACAAGCAATATTCCTTAGGTGAAAGACATTTTCAAACCCTATCAATGCAACACATTTCTGAACATGCAAACCCATGTTTTAAAATCCTCCCTACTAACCTAGAGAAAGGGACAACAAATGGACTCTTTATTGGAATAATTGTTTTAGAAAACATTAAATGACATTGTATGAAATGGGAATTGCAAGATGAAAAGAAACATGATCTTTGTGGGTTGAAATAGTCGAGAATATATTTTCATGCAAAAAAATGTCAAATTTGAGACTATTTTTCAAATACATAGTAATTGAACATGTCATTATAAATTGTTTTATACTATGGAATGCAGTGAACTATAAAAAAAAAAATTGATGTGAGGATTTGAGAAAGTGCAAGAGCAATGGGTAGGAATGGTGAAAGGGTTATACGTAGAAATTATTCGACGGAGCTCTTTGAGTTGTAAACTTTCACCCTTAAGCTCATTTTTCTAAAGCCCTACAATGAATATGGCATTGGTTTTGAACAAGGGTTAAATGGCTAATTACATACTTAAATTGAAAAAACTTCTTGAAAGAAAGCTCGATCATGCTTTGTCTTTTTAGTTCTCCTATTCTTGATCCCCTTTGAAACTCCAGATCCTTGTTGTTCCAAATTCTTCCCCCAAACCTTAGCTTCACTTCATTCTTAAACTAAAAAAACTTCCTAATGGAAAGTTCAATGGTGCTTTGTCTTCTCAATTCTCTTGCCCTTAATCCCTTCCAAAGTTCTAGATCCTTGGTGTTTCAAATTCTTCCCCCAAACCCTAATTTCACTTCACTTTTAAACTGGAAAAAACTTCTTGAAAAAAAGTTTTATTGCGCTTTATCTTCTCAATTTTCCTACCCTTGATCCCCTCCAAAGTTTTAGATCCTTGGTGTTCCGAATTTTTCCCTAAACCTTAACTTCACTTCACTTTTAGATTGAAAAAACTTCTTGAAAGAGAGCTTGATGGTGCTATGTTTTCTCTCAAGAAAATAACTAAAACTCACATTCTAACCCAAAGTTCTCAGCTACCTAAACCTCCCCATTGCAAAAATGGCTCATGAAACTTATGTCTAACAAATTTCCCACCTTTAATGAATTATTATGATGAATGTTGAAAGTGAAGTCTTCACTTTGTGATTAATGATTATTGAGATGGTATTGAGGTTTTGGTACTACATTGGATGTAAGTTATGTCATGTGGTAATGTTGGTCCTCAATTTTTTGTTTTGACTTATTGTTGACTTTTATAAGATATTACTATTGATGGTATACCAACTTTTGATGTTTTTGTTTAAAGGTTCATGGTTTAGGGTGTAATCCTAAGGATGTATGTTATAACATTTAGGGTTTACAATGTAAGGCACTAGATTTATGGTGTATTATTTAGGGTTAAAGATAGTGTTTCAAAAGTAAATTAGGGTATCTTTTGACACTGTATGGGATAAGGCAGTTGTATTATTTCATTTAAGGTTTAGGGTGTAAAGCATAATATTAGGTTGTATGAAATATATCTTAATATAACATAGGATTTTACATTCAAACATAAAGGGTTTTGAATTTACAACATATGGTCTATAATGTTATTATGGCATTTAGGAAACTTTAAAGGTTGATGGTTTAAGGTTTAGAGTTCACGGTTTAAGGTGTAAGCTCTATAATCCAATGTAACATTTCAATTGTACGTGTAGTTAACATTAACTTAATTTTACGTGAAATGTTTAATACTAAATAATATGTGCTTTAATAATTGAATTTGTATTGACATTGATTGAAATTACATGCAATTAATTATAATATGCTATAATTTTGATAATGTAAATACCATTTAAATGGAATTAAATATCCAAAAAAATTCGTTTACCAACACAACATCAAGGTGAAGGTGAATGCATGGTATGGTGGCTCATTTTTGGCAAATGCTCCATTACATAAGAGTCCAAAAACATTTGCTAAAAAACCTGGTTATTTGTTCATTATAACTTATGATTATAATCATTTATAAGTTGATGTTCATACATTTGTGAACATTCATATTGTATTTTTAAACTTAAATAGAATGATAATGACATTAGTTGTTTTGATGGATGTAATTTTTTAAAAATCATAATACTTGGAAATTTTTTTTGTAAAGTTCATATCAATAATGGCCACTTTAGATATTTCATAATCAAACACTTTTAGAACAAAAAAGCTGAAAGAAAAAATAATTTATAACTCACTCATAAGGATTTCTAAAAATAAGGTCAAATTTTAACCATTTAAATTCCATAAAAACATATTTGCTAAATCTTTCAAGAAAATAATCTCATATATATGTCATTTATTCCATTTTTTAGCATATACTCAATCACTAAAAATCAATTAAATTAAAATTTACTATGAATACATTGATGTTATACCATTGCAGTTAGGAAATAAGTCCATACATTATCCCTTCAAAAGTACATTATTAATAATAAGGGTAATAGTTTCAAAAAAATATTATACTTTTAGTTTCATAATCAAGTTAAGAATTTACATTCAATTATTAATTAACAAATTGAAACATATAATTATCACCACATCCATTTAACAAAGAAATATGAATGTGACTCCATAAATGAGCCACCATACCATACATTCACCCATGAATCATTTAAATGAATAAGCTATCATATTTTGTAATCAAATTTAAAAATAAATGTGTTTTAGGGTTTGGGAAGAAGGATTTAAGGATGGTAGCGAGATGGTGGAAAAAGGAATTTTTATTGCTTGAGAAAACAAACACGTACAATTAATCTATCTTTATTTGTGTTTTATTACATTTTCATCCTATCTAACCACACATAAGGAATATAATCAATAAAAATAAACCTACATTATTTTCATGGATTTTTTCAACATGCATTGGTGAAATGCATTGGTCTTATCCAAAACATATTAAGTGATTAATTGGAGTTATATATATTTTTTAATTTTTAAAGTACATTTCACTTGAATAGAAGACTAAAATAAACTGAATGAAAAAAGATTAAAAATTGGCTTGAAAATTGGTGCCCATAATATTACCCCTTCATCCACATTGTTCACAACCCTCAATTTCAAAACTATGCAAATTTTATGGAATTTAGCAAAATGGCTATAATTATAATTAACATTTGTTCAAATCCTTGGTATGATATTTTCATATATGAACCTTGGCTAGTAATATTATAAGAATATTCCATTGTTAAGGGTCAAATAAATGGGGCATGTAATAGTTATGAAAAATATTTTCCAAAAGTTCAGCTATTTTCTAAGCCATGTGATTATTTTCATGGCAAGGATTAAGAGCCTAGTAAAGGTTTTTTTTAGATTATTCCTATGACCAAATTGAACTTTTAATGAATATAATTATTCCTCCTAATTTGTGAATAAATAAAATAAAAAATTCATATTTTAAACCTTCATTTCGTTTAAGAATTCATATAATTACAACTTCACTTCCAATATATCATAATTTTACCAATTATTAACTTTTAATTTACATGTATGAATCCATGTAATTTATCCACATAAAATATTTATTAATGGATCAGAAATCATATATATGTGTATATGATTTTTTTATATTAGTCAATGTATTAAATATGAGGTATGATTCAATCTAAATTATTTTAGTTTTACTTTGAATAATATAAATTAATATTAAAATATTAACTAATTTTCTGAAATTATAATTTTTATTCATTTTTACACATGTAAATTATCTAATATAATTGTGTAATAATATATTTCAACACGTGTAAACTAAAATTATTTATTTTATACATATATTATATAAATTTTCATTTAAATTTATGATAAAATTTCAATACACAAATAAACTATATATTTCCCACAATTTTTTACATTTTTATTTTATTATTTTAAAATTTTCAAGATATAATAATTATAAAAAATATTTATAATATATCATAGTCTTTTACCATTGAAATTTATTTCAATGTATAATATTTAATTTAGTGACATTGAATATTTTAAATGGATTATATATCAAGTATATTATTTAAGATCTTAAAGGTAAATTTTATATTACGTGTATGTATAGTATTAATTAAAATAAGTTCCTTACATCATGTAGTTTATTATGTTCATTTGTATTCATATTGAAAATTTATTAATATTCATTTTTGAATCATTGTAAAATAATTGTATGACCACTTTAGGTACCATAGATTCATCTAAGCTTAATAATTATATAGTTATACAAGGTGCCATGCTATCCATGTAGGAATAACTACTTCTAAATCATATATAATTCATTTTATAAATTTGGGTCAAAACATGCTAATAGGAGCCTATAGCAACTTCTTAAGTCATTATGACTAGTCTTGAAAAAATGATGTGGTAGCATAAGATTGGATGAAATGTCTTGAGGTAGTGCTAAATAACAATGCTTAAACAATGTTGAAAAACATTGGTTACAAGCTTTAAAATGTGCTGAAAAGTATCACTACTACAAAAATGAGGTGTAGTTCACTAGCCTAAATTAATATGGGACCTTAAAAGTGAAATAAATTCACTACACTTTACTGATTTCACTTTTGTTATAGTTATTTCACTATAATATCATTATGTAAACATCATGTTTCATTAATAGTTGACATAATTCATTATTATAATTTACTGTGGTAAATAGGTTTATTTTTATGTTATTGTTTTAAATACCCTATGTTATTTTATGATTTTAAGCTTACCTGAACAACTATGGAGTTAAAGTCCAACAAATAAGTGTTTTCTCCTTTGAAAAAGGAAAGCCCCTCCCCAATAGTGTTGTGATCCCAAGGTCAAACTTTAGGAATTATAATATTAAGGGGATCCATCAAAATGTTTTTTCATTGTTTGCTAAGTTTCATGGTTTTGTGTTATTTCATTTAAGCACCATGTATGTGTGTAGGCACCCCATGTTATAATGCATGCACTTTAAATGCCTAGGGTGCATTCACCTTATATTTAATGAAAGTAGGTTTGTGCACCCTAGTCTTTACACTCCATGGTTATAATTTCATTCTATTTTGTGGTATGTCCCTTGTTAATGGAGATTTGACCATAAAAAAATGTCCACTATGATGCCATTACATAGCAATGACATGGCAATTGACATGTGAATGATAGGGTCATACATGGTTGCCATAAAGGCCCAATGTCATGCACATGACAATGGGCATGCCTAGTAACCTTTTGTGCAACTAGGTTTCATGAATTCTATGAAACCCTAATAACATAACCCAAATTTGTTAGTGTTAGTGATAAATCAATGACTTGACTCGACATTAGTTATATAGTAAATTTAATATCTTTTAAAGCACCTTGTTTTTGGGCTTGCCTTTGTCTTTTCATGTTAAGTTTTGAGTTATCCTTAAGGTCACTCAAGTAGAGGACCAACATTCCAAATTCAACACAAGATGGCAACCATCTTTCTTTATCCGTTCTCTCCCACAATGTTCTTTGAAATATAGTGGAGTTTAGCCTCCATGGTGAATATTTCATTTTTTGACTCAATATTTTGATGTGAAAGCTTACTTCATTTCTAGTAGTCTATCAATGGTTAATATATTGTTTTGATGTGGATGCCCACTATTTTGGTGCGTGCCCTTTAACTCAAAAATATTGGTCAAAAATTAAGTTTTTCATCTATAATCAAATACTAAAAAATAATGACTTTTTTTAGCCATTTTCATGCACATTGTGGTGTTAAATTAGATTTGCAAAAAAATTGTAAATAAGTTATTGTTCAACTTAATATCCTTCAAAATGCAAAAACTCATTACAAATTTTCATTGTTACAACTACTTTCAGTGAAAGATGGTTCCTTACTTTCAACTCATTAGTTGTCTTGAACTATTTCCATCCATTCCCAATGCTTATTTTGGGTGACCCATTGATCATTTTGCCTTTAATAACACACATTCTCATATGTTTGACTTCTTTGTGTCTTCCTCACATTGTCACTTCCATGCCAATCTTGCCACTGTGCTTCATTAGGAATCTACAAAACAACTAAACCTACAAAAAATTAGAAATGGTTTAAGGTAAATCAATGTGGCATTTTCAAACTAGTATTAGTGTGAGAATCTCAACAATTTGTAGAATGCAAAAACCTATTGTCATGCAAAATGATAGGAAATAATACACCCATTTTGTTTTTAAACAGGTATTAGAAATGATAAATCTACTTTTATATTATAAATTGACCAACTAATTTTGGTTTTTAAGTCTAAAACTAGCTCTAAGGACTAGACTTGCATATTATAGGACTTGCAAGAACTTTTAAACAATTACCAAATGGTCTTTATACATGCTACTATGTGTGAAAATTTGATGGAATGTTGGTGTTTCCTAACCACATTTTGCTACTACCGCTTAGTATATACTAGGTGCATGTGGTAATTTAGGCATGATGTTATATAATATGAAAATCTTATGGAATTTTTATGTTTCCAAACCACACTCAAAACTCATGTCAAAAAAATTTATGCATGCATGTGATTGACACCATCACAATTATGAATAAGTGTACACATGATATAACTATTTTAGTTCTTCTATCAACTCATGCACCATTTATATGTAAACAAGATCCAACTTTAAATCCTTCATTCCACATCTATCAACTAATCCAACATACTACAAAAACAATCAACAATTGTCAACCTAAATGCAAAAAATTGGATTATTCACCAGTTGGCTTTTATAGAAAAATCTAAAACCAAATTTAACAAAACCCCTTCATCTTTGTTCAAAACAATGCAACATAACCTCCCCCCCCCCCTAAGCACTTCCTTATATAACATGAACTTATATATTCTTCAACAACACAATGCACTAGGTTGCCCTAAAAACATAAAAAACTTTTGATAGCTTCTTTTCAACCTTTTCATGGCTCATCACCTTATGCTACTATTGTCCATCCATAAACCCCATGTAATCAAACCTACCTAGCACCATCCATTATAAACACTTTAAATTGAATATTTTCTTCCAAGGTTCATTAGATGCCATGCACTAATATTGTTAACATTACTAAATTTGGTAATATATATATCTAATTCACCTATCTCACATATTTGATAAATTAGATATTATTATTATTATTATACATTGAAATAAAATTTCATAATAAATTTAGTATGGTATATTATAAATAAATATTTATATTGTAATTTCAAAATAAAATAGACTCTGAAGACTTGTAAGCAATGGGAAAATTTATATAATTTATTTGTACATTAAAAACTTGTTAATATCGCATTCAATTAAATTAAAAAATATATTATTAGTAAGGGATGGTACTAAATTTACCACTAGTAATTTTTCTAAATTACTAACCTAATGCATATGGCAAGTCTAATTAGTTTAGAGATTTCTACCCCTTAACATGATATTTTGTGAAATTATGTGTTTTAGGGAACTTTAGGTCAAAATGATGAGGACATTGTTAATATAAACTAGAACTTTTATCATGAACTTACATCCCATTTCTCAAAATGTGCTAGTGGAAATTGATAGACTTAATGGGCACCATGTGGACTAGTGCCTCTTTGATTGAAAATCATTTTGTGGAGTGATAGTACCATTTTGGACTTCTTATGTGCATGACATTGAACTTCCTAGGGCAAAAAAACTAGACTTACATGAAAATATTAAGATATAAATATAGTTGGGATTTACTGAACCTAGTGTATAAATTAATATGTAATTTTGATGTAGACTATTTCCAATCAATTAAACAAATTTATTTGGAAGTCTAACAATAATTAATTACATTTAATTATTGGAATTTTTTTGAATATCTAAATCTACAATGTATTAAACATGTCAATTAAAACAAAGGGAATAGACTAGGGGAAAAAATCATAATAGTATTTTTTTACTAACTACATTTACTTTTTTTGGCTGATTTAACATAGACTTCCAATCTATTCAACAATAATTGATAGGTACACATTTTAGTCCTCTATACATATAATATGTACATTACCAATTTCAACCAAAATTTAATTAATCTCATCCTTCCCATTTAGACACATTTTTACTCTCTTTATTAGATTATGTACATGATATTTACCCTATTTTAAACTCAAGAAATTTCAACCTAACATCTAGTTTGAAGGTAAAGAAATTGATCTAGAGTAAATGTTCTACACCAACATTGGGTAATTAATATGTATTTTATCCAATTATAACTATTAATTATGTGTTTAGTTGTAATTGGATACATATTAATCACAAAGTCTAGCAAAATCTAGTAATCAAACTTTATGGATATTGATTGGCAGTTGGGAAAGTTGTGATAACAAACAACCTAACATAATTTGAATTTGAAAGCTTAATATGTTGATATGACCGTATTAGTTGAAACATGTTAGAAGTTTTATTACCCTAAAAATTGGAACTAGTCATGTTGTTCACCTACCATGTTTAAGATGTGATTCATGCCATGGTTGCATGGATTTACATCAGGCTTGCACAATGAAATAGTTTGTAGCCTTAGAAGCTAACTTCTTTTCTATTCAACATTTCAGTATCAATTGACATCATTAATTTTACAAAATTTTGGATATTAATTGTCAATGTGTTAATATCAAAATAATTATAAGAATTGTTATTATGAAAAAACTATAGAAAGTTGGAAACACATTTCAAATGTGAAACTTTTGGCAATCAATAAATTATACATTGTTATTAAAATGCCATTATTGATTAATATTAATGAAAATAATTTATGATCAAATTATAAGAAATTATTCATAATATTCCTTTATTCATCATAATATTATTGGGGAATTGATAAATCAAAACAATTTAAATTCATAATATTCATATATTATTTTCCAAACGCAATGTGTTTTTTTAATGAAAGAATTATAATTATTAAAAGGACAAATACATAACTGTACTAATGTGAGAAAAAAGTCTTCTAATTGGAAATTATAAATATGGGGAGTATTGCTAGTCTAAGTTTTGGTGAACCTTGTGTTGAATGATTCAACAAAAAAAAAAACCCTCAAACAAGCTTTCAACACTATACTCTACACATGGACCATACAATTTACCCTAAAGTTCCCTTAATAACCTTGAAACAAGCTAGTAAGTCTTTGTCTTGAAGCTTGGCTTTGGCAAATTTATCCATCAATTCAAATATTAACTTGTATTTATTGAAAAGATATTGAGGCCACAAGTTGTCTTGGATCTTTGTCTTCACATTATTTAGCAATTATGTATCAAATTTTTAGAACAATAAATTAATATAATATTAAGTAATCATTCAAAAAAACTTGTTGAGGCCACTTTTTCTTAATTTAAATTGTCTTCACATTATCCATCAATGTATCAATTTTTTTTAAATTAGTATTTAATAAGTAATTATTCAAAAAACATTGAAGTGGCATTCAATGTCCTGAATCTTTGTCTTCACAAATTTATCGATCGATTCAAAATTTCTAAAATGATAAATAACTTCAAGTATTTATTCAAAAGATGTTGAAGCCACTTAGTCTTGGATCTTTGTCTTCGCACTATCCATTGTATCAAAATTTCTGAAATAATAAATAATTAATTATTCAATTAGGACATTCAGAAGTCACTTTGTCCTAAATCTTTGTCTTCATATAAATTTGCTCCATTGATTGAATTTATTTTTAAATGATAAATATTAACAAGTGGTATTTATTCAAAAGATGTTGAGGCCACTTTGTGTTGGAAGATTCTTTCTACTTGGCCAATTTGTCTTTAATCTTTGTCTTCACATTAATATGCATGGTAATCAAATTTGCTAAATTAATTAATCAAGATTCATTGACATCCATTACCATATTAATCAAATTTGTTAAAATTATAACTATATTATCTAATCAATAAATTAGTTACAAAGATATTTAATCCACTTTATCTTGGGTCTTTATCTTCACATTATCGATTCCATCACATTTGGTAAAAAAATATATATATAATTAATTATTCATTCAAGAATTTAAAGCCAATTTATTCATGATCTTTGTGTTTACATTATACTTTCTATTGATTTGCAAAATAATTAAATTTTTGGGAAATTAATTGAGAAGGAATGTAGGCCAATAATTTTATCCTCGATCTTTGTTTGACATTATCCAAAAGTTTGCTAGAATATAAATAATCTAATGATGAATTATTCATTAGAGCAATGAAAGAAAATTTATCTTGCATATTTACCTTCACATTATCAATTGTATATCACTTTTGCTAAAAGGATTAACAAAGAATTATTGACAAACAATAATTGTAAAAATCTTATCTTATACATTCAAACATTTAAATCACTTTAGACATTCTCATATTCATGAAGGGATTCAACACTATTTCATTTCTAGTATGTTCAATAGTCCAAGAAGTGATAACATTGAATTGCACAATTTAACCTTCAAAACCCTAAAACTTTAAACTTTAAAACCATAACTTAACCTCCAAACCTTCATATCGTAATTTACCCAACTTCAAAACTCCTTAAAACTTTGAAACCTTAAATACCTTAAACCCTAATTTGCCTCTAAACCTTTAAAGTTCCATATTATTTAACCTTAAAAACCTTAAACCCTAAACTTGTTCCCTTTAAAGTTCCCCAAAAACCTTAAACCTCAAAAACTTAAAACTGGAATGTGACATAATAGAAAATTCAGGCCTTAACCTTAAACCTTAAACCCAACATCCTCATAACCTTCAAACCCTAATCATGTTCAACCCAAACCCTAAACACATTCCTATAGTAACCTTACCATAAAACCATAAGATGCTTGGACATTGGGTTATACATTAGTTTAAATGATCATTATTCATAAATTACATTAAATTTTATTCTTCTCCTTCTACCTTCAATTTTAATCTTGTTTTCCATAAAACGTAAATATATAATTTTTTGTTAGCCAAAAAATAAATCCCCAATTTTCATCTTTTTCTTCCTTCAACTTGGATATTTCTTTTTGATAGAAAAAAAAAATCCCCAAATTATTTTCATCTTTTTCTTGGATATATTTTTCTCCTTCCACCTTCATAATGTTTTTTGGCATATAAAAAATAATCCCCAATTTTAATGTTTTTCAACACTCCATCCATCCCTTCATCCATCCATCTTCCATACATCCCTCCATCCAACCATCCATCCATCCATCCATCCAATCATCCATCCCTCTGTCCATCGATCCACCCATCGATCCATCTTTCCATCCATCTTTCCATCCCTCCGTCCATCGATCCGTCCATCCTCCATCCATCCATCCATCTTTCCATCCCTTTGTCCATCGATTCATCCATCC
>Ga0116229_10005286_pt1 | contig 21112 bp, 23 predicted proteins | sample S1TSphgellanicum_3_FD_87313 | JGI IMG/M metagenome (GOLD analysis project Ga0116229, IMG submission 87313) | Host-associated microbial communities from peat moss isolated from Minnesota, USA - S1T2_Fc - Sphagnum magellanicum MG | ecosystem: Host-associated > Plants > Peat moss > Unclassified...
AACAATGGACTACTTATATGAGCGTGGTTTTTGTAGCGTACTTTGGGAATGTGGTGGGATTTTAGCTGCGAGTGCGATCGCTCAAGGAGTAATCCAAAAAATCCTCGCCTTTATTGCTCCGAAAATCATTGGCGGTAGTCACGCTCTGACACCTGTGGGTGAATTGGGTTTTACTAGTATGACTGAAGCTTTACCCTTAGAACGTGTTCGTTGGCGTGTAGTGGGGTCTGATTGTTTGGTAGAAGGTTACTTGCCAAATAATTCACATAGTACTTTAGCGCCTGGGACGTGATTTAAACTTTATAGTATTGTCGTTCCGTAGCTATGTCTCGAATGAGGTTAAGTCTAGCTTGGATGTACTCGCCCAGGTTATTGGCTTCCCGAGAATCCAATAACACATGCTTTGAGGTTTGCTTAACTAACCACTGTACCAAGCTAGCATCATCTAGCTGCAAGAGAGTTACCACTTGAGCTGCTTCAACAATAGACCATAGTTGACGCATGATTGTAGTAGACATGAGATATTAATTTGATTCATGAGCTTAGTTGTCTCCAGATTACACAATTAGCATCTTGTTTGTCTGGTTAAATTTATAAATTGATATAAATCTAAAGGGAACTCTCTCACAGGGAACTCTCTCACAGGGGTCAAAGTATTTTAGCGTCAGGTTTTCTGATGGAATTTTGTACCTCTTTTAGCTGCAATTTGCTATATAGAGATTTTACTGTTAGAAAGTTCCCTCTTAAGCTAGAGGAATGCTGTAAGCAGTAAAGCCATAAGCTAACTTAGATTTCTGAGCATCATCATTAGGTCGTAAACTTCTATTAATAGCTTTAGCAAAGGGAACCGTAATTCCTTTAATTGTTTCTGGAATGAGCGCATATTCTGTTGTAGGCTCTACAACATATTGTGGACACTTGTTTTTCATCCCCGCAACTTCTAGCATTTGCTCAATTTCAATAGATGAATATTGCTTGAGATAAACAGGATTTCTACTAACTGGATTCAGTTTTCTAATAAAGTTATGTACTTGATGTGAAGGACAATCCTTATTATGAAAGGAATGATTAAAAACAAACATTCCTCCTGGCTTAAGTATCCGAGCTACTTCCGCCATTAAATTCCTTAATTGGGTATCTGGTATGTGCATAAAAACACAGTTAGAAATTACCAAATCGATGGAATTATCTGCTAAAGGTAATACTTCAGCAGAAGTACAAATCAAATAGAATTCAGCGCTGGGAAAAAAATTATATTCCTGTTTGACCTTGATTAAGCGGCGCAACAAAGGCTCAGAGATATCAATCCCATAATATTTTTTACACTCTAGGTTTTTATCTTTAGCCAGATGTAACGGCGCACGACCATAACCAGAACCAAGCTCCAGAATAGTATCAACTGATTTATTTAAGGGAAATTTATCCCATATTCCACCAGGTTTTCCAGTTAAAAGGGTATAATCTTGTTTGATCGGAGATGCTTCCGGTACAGTTTCAATTTTTTGGGAACCATAATAAGTTTTACCAATACGATCCCATGTTTGCTTGTGTTTAGTTTGATTTAACTGTGCGTAATCTTGGGGGAAATAAATACCATCTCTCAATTCAAAGTTATCTAAGCTAAGTTGAGTATTAGTTGATAGATTCATAAAACTATTCCTGCTAAAAGTTAACCTTGTTCTATGTTATACATGTAAACTGGTATTAAATGCAAACAGAGATTTTGCGGGAGCTAGAGCTTAGTCTATAAAAGAAGCTTATGCTGTAATTAAATCTAGAGAGAAGGAGAGAGGGAGTGGGGATTTTCCCTAGTAACTCCCAATTAGCATAATATTTGTCATCAAGCGTATCGTTGTGACACAATTGGACTAAGCTTGGACTTGGACACCTTTCCAGAAAGCAACATAGCCTTCAATGTTCTTGGCTTTTTCTTTAGGACTGGGGTAATACCAAGCAGCATCTTGATTTACTTTTCCATCAACCTCGATATTGTAATAACTAGCAACTCCTTTCCAAGGACAAGTTGTGTGAGTGTTACTTTCGGTAAAATATTGTTGGTTAATTGAGTCAGCCGGAAAATATTGATTTCCTTCTACAACTACTGTTTGATCGCTTTCGGCTAAAGTAGCTCCATTCCAAATCGCTTTCATAAATAACCTGAATGTTGAGATTAACTTTGATTAATTCTATCCTTAGACAGCACCAAATAGGCGATCGCTATGTCCCAATATCCCCAGCTTGAAAAGGCGCTCAAACATCACTTTGGTTATGACCAATTTCGTCCCGGACAAAGACAAATCATCGAAGATGCTTTACAAAACCGGGATTTAATGGTCGTGATGCCTACAGGTGGGGGTAAGTCTTTGTGTTTTCAACTACCAGCACTACTGAAATCAGGATTAACAGTAGTCGTATCACCACTAATAGCATTGATGCAAGATCAAGTGGAAACATTGCGGAATAATAATATTCCAGCCACTTTTCTCAACAGCAGTCTCAGTCCACATCAAGTCAGATTACGTGAAGACGCAGTGATTAACGGTAGGGTTAAATTACTCTATGTCGCTCCAGAACGTCTTGTCAGTGAAAAGTTTTTACCATTGCTAGATTTGGTGAACGAGAAAATTGGGATTGCTAATTTTGCGATCGATGAAGCCCATTGCGTTTCAGAGTGGGGACACGACTTTCGTCCAGAATACCGTCAACTAAAATTATTGCGTCAGCGTTATCCTCACGTTTCGATGACCGCCCTGACTGCTACCGCCACAGACCGTGTCCGAGCAGATATTATCCAGCAACTATTGCTCAACCAACCGAGCATTCATATTGCTAGCTTTAATCGTCAAAATTTATATTACGAAATTCGCCCGAAAGATAAACAGGCTTATCCCCAGTTACTAGAAATTATCCAAGAAAACCCAGGTTCAGGAATTATTTATTGCTTAACCCGCAAGAAAGTGGATGAAATCACATTTAAGTTGCGTAATCACCAAATTTCGGCTTTACCTTATCATGCGGGATTAAGTGATGATGAGCGATCGCAAAATCAGACTCGATTTATCCGAGATGATGTCCGCATTATGGTAGCAACAATTGCTTTCGGTATGGGGATTAATAAACCAGATGTTCGCTTTGTGGTGCATTTTGATCTATCGCGAAATTTGGAAAGTTACTACCAAGAATCAGGGAGAGCCGGAAGAGACGGCGAACCATCCCGATGTATTCTCTTTTTCAGCTTTAGCGATATCAAAACCATTGAATGGAGTATTAATCAAAAAACCGACCCCCAAGAGCAACTAATCGCCAAACAGCAATTGCGTCAAGTAATTGACTATGCGGAAGGAACAGATTGTCGGCGCACAATCCAATTGCGTTATTTTGGCGAACAATTTCCAGGGAATTGTGGAAATTGTGATAATTGTCTTTATCCCAAACCGGTCGAAGACTGGACTATCGAAGCGATGAAGTTTCTCTCTTGTGTGGCGCGGTGTAAAGAAAGATTTGGTATGCTTCATATTATTGATATTTTACGCGGTGCAAAAACTCAGAAAATTGTCTTGAATCAACATGACCAACTTTCTACTTATGGGATTGGTAAGGATAAAACTCTTGATGAATGGCGTAGGTTAGGGCGATCGCTGTTACATCAAGGTTTATTAGAACAAACTACAGATGGTTATGCTGTTTTAAAACTCAATGCCTTAAGTTGGGAGGTCATGCGCCGACAACGTACAGTTTCTATTGCTGCTCCTGTAACTCCCCCAGCTGTTGTAGAAGAAGTCAGCACCAAACCTCCTGTAGATCAAGTCCTCATGGAACGACTGCGATCGCTCCGCAAACAATTAGCTGATGAACAATCTGTACCGCCTTATATTATTTTCCCCGATTCTACGCTAAAAATCATGACCCAAGTTTTACCTCGCACACTAGATGAATTTGGTCAAATCTATGGTGTAGGTGATCATAAAATATCGTTGTACGGGAAGAAATTTTTAGCAGAAATCCAAGCTTACAGACAGGAAAAGGGTATACCGCCAGAAGTATCTTTACAAACAAAAGATGTACTAAGAGATGTACCAAGAAACACACCAAGAAATGCTAACTCTCCCTCTGAAACTGAATTAACTACTTTACATTTTTATCAGCAAGGTTTAAGTGTTAACGAAATTGCCGAAAAACGTAATGTCCGCCCTACAACGATTATCGGACATCTAGCAGATTTGATTCAGAAAAATCAACCTGTTGATTTAAACAAATTAGTCTCCCCAGAGCGTCAACAAAAAATCTGGCAAGTTTTAGAGGCTCTAGGTGATATTAATTTGGCTCCGATCAAAGATTATTTAGGTAAAGACTACAGTTTTGATGAAATTCGTTTGGTCAGAGGAAGATGGCGGAGAGAGAGGACTAAGTCTAAATCTTGATCATCATGGCTCTAACAATACAAAATCACTGTTCCCACTTAATTAGGCTCAAGATTCAGCACCTACGATCATTTCTAGTGATGCGATCACCGCTTCTGATGTCATATGACTACTTGCTAAATTACCATCTGTACGGTTGACAAATTTAGTTTTAGGAGAAAGCACAAAAGACAATAACTTAGGTAGAAGTAGACAAGAAACTGTATTGAGTACGGTAATGAGCATAACATCCATAAGATTCATAAGTCGTACCCCCGGAAAAAACTGGTGTAATCACGTATTAATCTCTATTGTGAATTAGAATTAGGGCGATCAGGCTACTGCTAGGTTTTTGAATTTCTTGTAGGAGCTATAAGTAAATCTAATCATTAGACTATATGGTAGGTTGGGTTTCGCTATTGCTCAACCCAACCTACGGTTCCTTTAATACCAAGAATCATCTGTTGAGTAGGGGCTCTTATGCCTTGCGCTCCTACCTAAGTTGAACACTTAGAACAAAAGTTAGGGCTAAATTTACAAAATTGATTACCCGCGATCCGATGAGTCGCACAATAAGGAAAACTGGTAATCTCAATTTTAGGTTCCAGGGATTGGGAATTTATTGATGTTGATTCCAGTAGGTTAGTTTGAGCAGCCAAAAGTATAGATATCAGCCGTGGAAAAGCTAAACAAACAGCGGTGCTGATCAACGTTAGAATTAGTATATCCATAAAGTCTAGATCATCGCCCCCGTGAAGAAATTTAAGATGTTTGCTGATTCGTGCTGAGAATCATGGTGAAGAGATGGTAAAGATCCATAGCATTCACTCTATATAAAGTTATCTTAACATAGATTTTTATATAGTATTCAGCAATACAGGAGTCGTATTATAAGCTGTAAGAATAAATAGTTGAAATTCCAACCAAATTTTTATGCTAGATTATCAAGCTTTAGACAATTTAGATGAAATAGATGATAGAGAACGGCAGTTTTTACAAGATTGGGTAGATTACTCTCATCTAGAATCATTACCAGAGGTCTGGCCGATCGCGGCTGAGAAATTTGGCGATGCTGTAGCTCTACATAATCCCCAGGTTAAACCAGAAGCAGTTATTTCTTTTATGCAACTAGCAGCACTTATACAGCAATTTGCTGCTGGTTTGCAATATCTAGGAGTGAAAGTTGGCGATCGCGTTGCTTTAATTGCTGATGACTCTCATCGTTGGTTGATCGCAGATCAAGGAACTATGACAGCTGGAGCTATAGACGTAGTGCGTAGCTCACAAGCTGAACGGGAAGAATTATTGTATATTCTTGCCCATAGTGGTAGTACAGCATTGATAGTAGAAGACATTAAAACATTTAATAAATTAAAAGTAGGTATCCAGGATTTACCTATTCCGCTAGTGGTGAATCTGACTGATGAAGCAGCGCCAGAAGCGGTTAATTTAACAATAGTCAATTTTAATCAATTATTAGAACTTGGTACTCAACATCAATTTATTCCAGTTAAGCAAACTCGTGATCAATTAGCAACTCTTATTTATACTTCAGGTACTACGGGAAAACCCAAAGGTGTGATGCTATCTCACGGTAATTTACTACACCAAATTACTACATTGAGAGCCGTAGTACAACCCCAATTAGGGGATATCGTTCTGTGTATTTTGCCTACATGGCATAGTTATGGACGGACTGGTGAATATTTCTTGCTTTCTCAGGGATGCATTCTAACCTACACAAGTTTACGTACATTTAAAACAGATTTAAAGAAATTGCAACCCCATTATATGTTTAGCGTACCCCGGATATGGGAAGCCATTTACGAAGGGGCGCAAAAACAGTTTCGCGAACAGCCAGCAAATAAACAGCAGTTGATTAATTTTTTCCTGGATATCAGTCATAAATATATTAAAGCACAAAGAGTGGCGACGGGTTCAAGCTTAGACAATCTTCATCCTACCGCAATTAATAGATTTAATGCGGCGCTGCAAGCTGCTATCTTACTACCATTGCATAAATTAGGCGAAAGGTTAGTTTATGCTAAAGTGCGATTAGCCACGGGAGGAAGAATTAAACAGGTAATTAGTGGTGGTGGTGCGCTTCCCAGACATATCGATGATTTTTTTCAGATTATTGGTGTGACGCTTTTACAAGGTTATGGATTAACTGAAACTTCACCCGTTACCCATGCACGTCGTCCTTGGCACAATGTACGGGGTTCATCTGGAACACCTATTCCTTATACTAGTGCAAAAATTGTTGATGCGGAGACTCGTCATCCTTTAGCAAATGGACAACGTGGTTTAGTCTTACTTAAAGGTCCACAGATCATGCAGGGTTATTATCAAAATCCAGAAGCGACAAACCAAGCTATTGATGCTGAGGGCTGGTTTAATAGCGGCGATCTGGGATGGTTGACTCCAGATAATGAATTGGTTTTGACGGGTAGAGCTAAAGACACAATAGTTTTAACCAATGGGGAAAACATTGAACCAGAACCCATAGAAGATGCTTGCTTGCGATCGCCGTATATTGCTCAGATCATTGTACTAGGACAAGACCAACGGAGCCTTGGCGCTTTAATTGTGCCTGAGGTAGAAGCTTTAGAGAAATGGGCTCAGAGCCAAAATTTAAATTTGCTAACAGATGATCATACTCCTGAACCAATAGGTGAAAAAATAGGTGAAAAAATTAATCTAGAAACTAAAATAATTCAGGAATTATTTCGCCAAGAATTGACGCGGGAAGTACAGAATCGCCCCGGTTATCGCATTGATGACCGTATAGGAATATTTAAACTCATCCCAGAAAGATTTTCTCTAGAAAATGGCATGATGACACAAACGCTGAAAATTCGTCGCCATGTTGTCGTGGAACGGTATCGCGATATTATTGACAGAATGTTTGCTAAATAATCCTGAGTGAGAGCAAACTGGATCTACCAACTATACAAGAGTGAAAGTGAAATTATATGGATATCTCCAATCCTCAATTGCTTTTAAAACGTGTCGTAAATGTCAAAGCGATAGTTACTCCCCTCTGGAAAGAGGAAGTGCAACAGCAATTACAAGCACAAATAAATCAAATTGACCAGCAACTCCAACAACTTGATATTGAAGGACAAAGAGCAATTACAGCAATTCAAAAACAGAGTTTACAACCCCCCGGACCCCAAACACTCCAACAAATTGATAATATCCAGTTGCAGGTTAATCAAAAGAAAAGTGAATTCTTAGAGCAGAAAAACCAATTACTGCAAAACCTACAACAAGTACAAATTCTAGAATCGGAACAGGAAGTCAATCAATTTCAGATGGAAGGTTTCTTCCGTGTAGAGACAGGAGACAACCTAATTAGCAAAATGCAAGTAGAAATCTTGCTCCGTGATGGTGTGATCGAACAAATTCGTGGTGACATCTAAGTAGAGGCAGGAGGCAGGAGGCAGGAGGTAAGTTATTTACTTTTCTTAACTTTGAATCAATACAAAGGCACAAAAAACTCTTTCCCCCCTGCTCCCCTGCTCCCCTGCTCCCCTGCTCCCCTGCTTCTTCACTTCCCTACTCCTACCCAAACGATTTCCCATACGGGAGGTGAACTAACTAGAATCGATCTGCCAAAGATAGTCATTTCTACCCTGTACCTTTTTATATTAAAATGGCGGGATTTATGACGTGGGATCTGAGTAATAGTTACCAGTGCTTGATTATGCTGAGGATAGACTAACTCTATTTCACGTTTTCCTACTTCTAAAGCAATACCATCAAGAGCATCAATTGCTAGAGTAGTGGGATCAGTACCTTGGAGGATAGAATTAATCTTTGTCAGAGGGATAGCTCTATAGTGAGAGCGATCGGGGTAAGCCAAAATTTCTGAAGGCTGTTGTACTAAAGATGCTTGCTTCTGTTGCTGATTCGTCGCTCCAGCCATCAGTAGTGATAGGCGATGATGAGCCAGATAAATCCCGATGGCAACAGTAGCAAAGATACTCAGCGTCAGAATTAAAAACAGTTTGAGTTTGGACGACATAACAATATCAAAGAGATGTTTTAAACGAGTTATGCTATGCGTGATTTACACAAAACCTTTTGCACGAATTCGTACCTAATATAGTCAAAAAGAAATTCATAAGTAAATCTAATATAGACTAACGATTAATGATTGCTATATTTATAGACATTCGCATCTACTCGCTAGTTCCAGATTGCACAATTAATTTGTCTCCTCATAGATAATGGTGACATTCGACGGCTAATTTGAGCCAAACAGGGATAGTAGTCGTCTATCAGAAATTCTCACACCACTTGATACAATTTGATCTAGCTACAATTGTTAAAGTCCATAAAATTATTGATTCTCAAACCACCATATGAGCATTAACGAAGTATTTATGCCCGCGCTAAGTTCCACCATGACCGAAGGCAAAATTGTCTCTTGGTTGAAATCGCCGGGAGACAAAGTGGAAAAAGGCGAGACAGTGGTGGTGGTTGAGTCAGATAAGGCTGATATGGATGTGGAATCTTTCTATGAAGGATTTCTCGCTCATATTATAGTCCCATCTGGTGAAACAGCCCCAGTCGGAGCAGCGATCGCGTATATAGCAGAAACACCAGATGAGATTGATTCCGCTAAGACCCTAGCTCAACCCGCAGGGGCGATCGCTACAACAACAACACCTGCACCAGTTACCACCACTCCAGACTCAGTTCCAGAATTAGTTCCAGAATTAGTTCCAGCGTCCCAAAATGGTGCCAATCATCAAGAAGGAAGGTTAATAGCTTCTCCTCGTGCGCGTAAACTAGCCAAAGAACTGAGAATTGATTTAAGTTCCTTAAAAGGAAGTGGTCCTTACGGACGAATTATCGCTGAAGACGTGGAAGCACTTTCTGGTAAAGCAACCCAAGCTAAACCTATCACCCCTACCCTTATTCCCGCACAATCTCAGCCCACTCCTCCAAAACCAGTACCAACAGTCGCATCTGTTATTAGCAGTTCTGTGGCTGGTAAAACAGTACCTTTCACCACTTTCCAAAATGCGGTAGTTCGTAACATGGTAGCTAGTCTAGCTGTACCTGTCTTCCGTGTAAGCTACACAATTACCACCGATGAGCTAGACAAAATTTACAAACAAATTAAATCTAAAGGGGTGACAATGACGGCGCTACTAGCAAAAGCTGTAGCTATAACATTGCAAAAGCATCCCATCATCAATGCTAAGTATTCAGACCAAGGTGTTGTACATCCAGCCCAGACCAATATTGCTGTAGCGGTAGCAATGGATGATGGCGGATTGATTACACCAGTCCTGCAAAATGCTGATAAGGTAGATATTTACTCCTTATCTAGAACTTGGAAGTCTTTAGTAGAACGTGCTCGTGCTAAACAACTCCAACCAGAAGAATATAATAGCGGTACACTTACCCTATCCAATTTGGGGATGTTTGGTGTAGACACATTTGATGCAATTTTACCACCTGGACAGGGTTCAATTTTGGCGATCGGCGCGTCTCGTCCTCAAGTGGTAGCGACACCTGAAGGCTTATTCGGCGTGCGTCAACAAATGCAAGTGACCATTACCTCAGATCATCGCATTATTTATGGTGCTGATGCTGCTGCTTTCTTACAGGATTTAGCAAAATTGATTGAAAAAGATGCTCAAGCTTTAACACTGTAAAATTAAGCAGGGGCGCAAGGCCTTGCGCCCCTACATAGTCTGATCAATTGATATCAAGGATTTGATTTACTTCATTCGTGCCCAATTAATAGCTATTCTCTAGATACTTCTATCGCTATAATTTCTTGTAGTTGTAACAAAAGTATTGGCAAATCATTATGAATTGTTTCCCAAATACTACCCAAATTAATTTGAAAATATTCATGAACTACTGCATTTCGCATTGCTCCCATTAAACGCCAGGGAATCATAGGATAGCGTGACTGAATTTCAATAGGTATATTTCTAGCTGCTTCTCCAATCACAATGAAATCGTATAAAACAGCTTTAATAATTGTTTGATTGCTAACAAATTCTTCAAAAGTGAAGCTATTTGTGCGCTGCTGAACTTCAGTTATGGATGCTGCAATATCTTGTAACCGAATCAGCCAATTTCTAGAGGGCACGAACGATATCCTTTAATACAGGTTCTCGTAAATGTTCTCTTAGAGCATCTTCCGTTCCCAAGTCTACAGAACATCCCAAAATATCTTCTAAATAACACTTCACTCGTAAAAGTTGAAACAAACCACCAGGTCGATCAAACTCCACTAAAAAGTCTACGTCACTATCTAGATGGGCTTCATCCCGTGCGACTGAACCAAACAAATTAAGGGATTTTACTCCCAGTTCCTGTAATTTTTCGCGGTGTGCAGCTAAAATCCTGAGTACTTCATCTCTTTTCATGATTTTTTCCCAAAAACAAATTCAATATATCTCTCTTGCTGACACCCGCTTATCCGGAATTAGCTTACCATGAGGCTCTTTATGCTGACCCTTGGGGAATTATCACGGATTTACCTCTAACCTATATTCTACACTGCAATTTTAAAGATAGAAATCCTCCCAGATTTCTAAGTTGTTTCTGTAGAGGATTTGTACTCAATTAAAAATGCTATACTTAATCGCTTACCTTTACCTTTTGGTTGTCTTATCCATAAGCTTTGGACTGCTTCTATTTTTCTCCCTCATGTTTCCCAGGTTACGTCCACAGACCTTCACCCTTTTACACAAAGAACTTGCTTAATAGTTGCGACTACTTCCACTAAATCAGATTGATTTTCCATTACTTGCTCAATAGGCTTATAAGCACCAGGAATTTCATCAATCACCCCCGTATCTTTACGACATTCTACTCCCTGGGTTTGCTCGATTAGATCATCAAGCGTATAAATGTTTTTGGCTTTACTTCTAGAGAATAAACGACCTGCTCCATGAGAACAGGAGCAAAAACTCTCAGTATTTCCTTTACCCTTCACGATAAAAGATTTTGCTCCCATAGAACCAGGGATAATTCCATAGTCCTCAGCTTGAGCGCGGACTGCTCCCTTACGAGTTACATAGACATCTTCGCCAAAATGAATTTCCTTCTCAGCATAATTGTGATGACAATTTACTTGTAATAAGGGTTTAGTTGCCTTTCCTCCAGCCAGGTGTTTTTCGATAATCTTCTGGAACCGCGCCATCATCACATCCCGATTGAATCGCGCATAATTCTGCGCCCATTGTAAATCGTGCCAATAAGCTTGGAATTCTGGAGTACCAGCGATAAAGTAAGCTAGATCAGGGTCAGATAATTTATTTTCTGCCATCTTGGCTAAACCTTTAGCTGTATTGATATGACATTGAGCTAAGGTATTACCAATATTGCGGGAACCAGAATGGAGCATCAGCCAAACTTGTTCTTCTGTATCGATACACACTTCAATGAAGTGATTACCTCCGCCCAGAGAACCCATTTGTTTCATTGCTTTATTTTGTAAATCCTGTACCCCGCGATGTAGATCGCCAAAATCACCCCAACTTTGCCAGTTAGTCACTGATTTTTCCACATCTTTATTTTCATTGAACCCTGTCGGGATAGCTGCTTCAATGTCCAAACGGATTTTTTTCAGTTTTCCTGTCAGTTGTTCAGCTTTAAACGGTGTTTTAACAGCACACATTCCGCAACCAATATCCACACCAACAGCAGCAGGAATGATTGCTTCCTTGGTCGCAATTACCGAACCCACTAAAGCACCTTTGCCTAAATGGACATCAGGCATTAACGCTACATGCTTAAATACAAAGGGCAAAGATGCGACATTCTTCGCCATTTTTATTTCATCTGAGCTTAACTGATGATTCGCCCAAGACAAAACAGGCGCATCAGTCTTGATTTCTAACTTTTCGTAGGGCATAATTTCGATGTAGTTTTTTAGTTAACCAGAGGAATTGATTGTCTCACCCAGTAATATCCATGTACATTGCTGGGTACGTCTGAAAATGATTAATTTGGATAATGCAAATTTTTGATAATTCATATTTTATTAACCTCAACTCATACTACATGTATACTACAAGGTCATATATTATGTCAACCTCTTAGTTCTAGAAACAAGATTTGTCACCAGCACCAGAATACATAATAATGAATAGATACTAAAATAAGTAGGAGAATTAGTTCTCACAGGATGAGTTTAAAGGCTGTTCTCTTTGATTTCAACGGTGTCATCATTAACGATGAGCTAATCCACCTGCAATTAATCGACGAAATTCTGATTCAAGAAAATTTGCAACCGCAGAAGCCACTTGAACGTCAGTCTTCCTTAGGACACAGCGATCGCGCCTGTTTTGAGCAACTCCTGAAAAATCGCGGGAGAGTAGCTAGTAATGAGTATTTAAGCCAACTGCTCCAGCGCAAAGCCCAAGCCTATACTTTAGAAATCGAGAAACTGGCAAAATTACCTTTGTATTCAGGAGTAGAAGACCTGATTTTTCAAATACGCGCCCATAATGTGAAGATAGGATTGGTCAGTGGTGCTTTACGTCAAGAAATAGATTTGGTACTACAGCGAGCTAACCTCGCCCAATATTTCCCAGTTATTGTAGCAGGAGATGATATAATCACTAGCAAACCAGACCCAGAAGGTTATCTGTTGGGAGTAGAACGGTTAAATCAAAAATATCCAGATTTAAATTTGCGATCACCAGAATGTTTAGCGATCGAAGATACTCCTGTTGGTATTCAAGCAGCGAAACGCGCTCAAATGCAAGTTGTGGGTGTAGCTAATACCTATCCTTTCCATATGCTCCATCGTCAAGCTAACTGGACAGTGGATTATCTGACTGATCTAGAGTGGGAACGAATTCAGGAGGTTTATGCTCAAAGTGATTCTCCCGTACCTCAGGGTGATTAAAGGCTATGAACAAAAACTATAAAATATACCTTGATGTTTGCTGCCTAAATCGCCCTTTTGATGACTGGACACAAGAAAGGATTCGCTTAGAAGGAGAGGCGATTTTTAGTATTATAGAACGCATTCGTACTAGAGAATGGCAACTTATTAATAGTGAGGCTATTATAGTAGAGTTAGAGAAAATGCGTAATCTGGATAAATTAGAGAATGTGTTAAGTTTATTGCAATTAGCTCTAACTACTGTCAATCTTAATCAAGAGGTTGACATTCGTTCCCAAAAACTAAAGAATCTAGGCTTTGGTCTGTATGATTCATTCCATATTGCTTGTGCAGAATCTGCTAAGGTAGACATTTTACTATCTACTGATGACCGCTTGCTCAAAAATTCATTACGCCATCAAGATTCGTTAAAAATATCTTTGGATAATCCTGTTACCTGGTTAATGAAAACTTATTTGGACTAGGAGTATAAACAATGATGACATTAATTGAATTGAGAAGAAAAGGGTATGAGATTTTAGTGGAGCATTTAGGACAAGTTAATGCTATTCGCTTTTTACAACAAGCCGGTTGGGGAAACGGTGATTATACAGAGGAAAGAAAAGAAATCTTAGATCGCGTTACAAGAGATGAGTTTCTAGAAGATCTTCAACGTATTAGGCATAAAAATCTCGATAAAAACATGTAGTAGAATGGTTGAATCAGAAATATCCAGATTTGAATTTGCGATCGCCAGAATGTTTAGCGATCGAAGATACTACTGTTAGTATTCAAGTAGCTAAACGCGCTCAAATGCAAGTTGTGGGTGTAGCTAATACCTATCCTTTCCATATGCTCCACCGTCAAGCTAACTGGACAGTGGATTATCTGACTGATCTAGAGTGGGAACAAATTCTGGAAGTTTATGCTAAAATCGATTCTCCAGCATCTCAAGCATGATGCTAGAATAGTCTGGAGGCTTGGGGAATTAGCTCAGTTGGTAGAGTGCTGCGATCGCACCGCAGAGGCCAGGGGTTCGAGTCTCCTATTCTCCATTAGTGTACCTGTCGTTTGCCAAACTAATATACGCCTTGCCAAATTAATTGGCACTTTAACTTACTTTTTTCCTTGAAATGGGTGTTGACAGATTAACCGTCCTTAAATTTATGATAGAGCTAGTATACACATCTGATACTATGTACGATTGGGTATTACTGTAAGCGTCGAATAAATTTTTGAATAAATGACGTTCGCTATCTGAAGTTTGAGATTTCTTCCCCTTTTTAGTCTTTTTCCCTTTCGGTGGTTGAGTTTCAGTAGGATTTTGTGGAGCCAATTGAGCTAAAATTTCACCAGATCTAGTCTGAAGTACATCCTTCACAGGTTTCTAATTCCTTATCACTATTGGTTATTTCTAACCAGCGAAGTTTGCCATCTAGTTAGAACTGGAAACACTTCATTAAGGCAAACCATGATTTATAAATATAGTTCACTGATGCAATCACGCTGGTGTAAAACCATACTGGCTGACCAATAAAGCGCGGATCTATTTTCAATGGTTTACAATGCTGTTAGATAACTAAGGACCACGATAATAGGTTATGAGTGGTGGATATTGACTATTGTTAGGAGTCATTTTTCTTTGTACTATATCTATAGTATCAGAATCGGGCGGAAAATATTCTTTGTCAACAATTATAAATTGTGTATTAGATAAAGATTCTCCTGCAAGACTATATAAATATCTATAAAAAGAAGAAAAAACATTATTATTAACGTCTTCTCCTATATTTTTCATTGGAGTATCTATAATTAGAAAACTAGGTATTGGGAGTTTTTTCTCTGAAGCAGTTTTATGCAATGCAAGGGCGTAACACACATTAAAAAGAGTCTTTTTACCTCCACTGCCTGCACCATTAAAACTCCATCGAAGAGCTTCATCTCCATTAGGAAGAATATATGGAATCCAAGTTCTACGATCTATTTTAACCTCATCATTTTTATATACTCCTGGTACTTCTACTGTTAGAAGAGCGCTTAAAAAGTTACTTTCCAATAAACGTATGTTTTCATCGGCATTACTTAAAAATAGCTTTTCTTCTTCTATTTGTCGTTCAACTCTTTCTACTTCAAGTCTTAATCTATCAATGTCTTCTTGCATTTGAGCTAGAGATTGGGTAATTTCCGCAATTTTATTTAGACCTTGTAATCTCTCTTCAAAAGTGGCGATACATCTTTCTATTTCTAAAGATTTAGATACAAATGCTGAGTCATAATGTTGAAGTTCTTCTACCAATCGTCTATCAAGACGATTTTTTTTCTCTTGAAGATCATCTACTCGATCCTTCTGTATTTTATACGCTTGTTGATGCCTGCCTATCAATTCATCTAGTTCATTTACCCTTGAAATAAGGTCGCGATTAGTTATTTCAGGTGGAACTCCAGATCGGTTATTTTCTAAAGCAGGATCCCTACCACAAAGGTGACATAAATCTTCTGGATAGTTAGGGCTATTGGTTAGGGTCCCACAAGCAGGACAAGATTCAAAAGATAAATCAGATAATAAAGACGCAGATTGCGCTTGCATTAATTTGAATTTTGATAATAGCAATTCTGCTTTTAACGCTTTTTCCTCTTGAATTTTTTCTTGTAAGTCAAATAATGTTTGACATTCATATTCAAGATGATGATTTAATGTGCGCAAATTTTCTCTAAGCTCATCAACAAAATGGGTCTCTCCACGATATTCTTGTCTAATATTAGATTTTTTTAAATTAGCAGATTTTAGTTCCTCTATTATTTCATTTTTTTGCCCTATCACTTCTGCTTCAGAAGCATAATTAAATTGTTGAAGAAACTGTCTAATCTGTTTTATTGCTTCACGCTTCCCTAATAATTGCTTTTGAATCTCTTCTAAATTTATTTCTAATTGACTTAAGCGTTCACTGTAATACCCTATTATAAAGCGCATAACATTGCGACTACTTGAATTACTGAAAGGGGTGTCAGTTCTATAAAATGAAGAATCAAGCTTTTCTTGCTCAAGATAGCAATACCATAGTATATTATTAAAAGTCAATCGAATTAAAGGGGATTCACTATCACTTTGGTTCCTGCGTACTTTCAGTGGATTCAGATCCATAAAATAAAATATTAGATCATTTAGATTAAAAATATCATCTTCCCAAATACTTGAATCGGATGCTCTAATTGGAGCTAAAACACTATAAGTTTTGCCAGCATTATTTATCCAAGTAACTTGCACTTGATTTGAACCTTGAGATGCTCTTTCAAATAAAATTTGATATTCATTGATATGAACTGCAAGCTCAACTGATACTAGCTCTTGATTAATCGCAGGTGTTTTCTCAAGTCCTCCACCAAAGCAGAATTCAATTAGACGAACTATAGATGATTTTCCTGCTGATATTTGTCCATGAAAAAATGTTATTTGTGGAGAAAAATTAAGAATTTCTACTGAGTTTTTGCATAATAATTTGAGCGTAATAATTTTAATCTTCATAGTTGACTCCTTCTACTGTGAGAAGCATTCCTAATTCTGGAAATTTTTCATTAATAAACTTTATAAGGTTGTCAGAACTTAAATTAAATTCTTTTTTTAGAATCGTTGCCCTTTTTTGTACTATAGTATAGCCATCCATTCTGGATAAAAAACTAGCAATTTCATGTCCTTTAGTGGTTAAAATAAATTGATATTTTTTTTCTTCAATTTCAAGATAAATTAAATTTTTTGCTAACAAAATTTTAATAAAACGTCTATATTTTTCATCCCAAGGTCGATGGTTATAGGCCACAGTCATAGATTCAATACTATAACGTTCATAATCAGCAACATTAACACTGTCTGCTCTTGATGATTTTTCTACAGGAATAGCGCGTTCTAAGTATACGGGGTATCGAAGCAAAAAATCCAATTCTGCTAATTTTGAAAAGCTGTCGATTTTTCCGGACTGTTTTCCAGTTCTAGTTTTAGATGTATAAGCTTCCAGTAAAACCAGCAATCTTCCCAAATGTATATTTTCGTCATTTTCTATATTAGAAATAGTTAAAAATATACTCATGATTCTTCTTCTCCGTTTGTATCAAACTTTTCACTCCACCATATCTTACATTCTTCAGTTAGAATTGAACAAATACCGAGCAAATGCTCGTATCTTAAACCAAAAAATGAAGATAGATCTTCATTATATACTATTGTAAGTCGTTTTCTTACGTCATTTAACATTTCTAAACCAAATACTTCCTTATTGCTTCTTGTAATGTCATACGCTTCTTGGCATTGAGTACGAACTATAGTTTTTATATGTTGGTAACGACTATCAGTTTTAGGAAACCCATATTTACCATTCCAAAGACGTAACTGATATTCAGTAGAAATCTTCAAATCTTCATGAAGATTGATATTTTCTTCTGACAGTCCTCCACGTTTCATTTTTATAGAAAGTCTTTTCTTTCCTTCTGGTATTTGAGAAAGAGATCCAGATGCAAAAAGAAGTGACTCATCAGCACTTTTCGTAAATTCTTTAATAAGATTTAGTACAATTTCTTTTGTGATTTGTTTTTCCTTAATAGTTAACTTTGTGTATTCATTTTCAGGATTTCTAAGAATATGAAGATAGCCCATTTTTGGAGAATTATGAACAAGAGAAGCAGCATTTAAACATTTATTAATAAGTTCTTTTGTAATAAGAGGGACATATTGAGCAGATTCTTTGAGATCAGGAATTTGCATTAATAAACCAAGTAACCGGGATTCAATATCATCTAATCCAGGAGATACTAACAATTTAGTTTTTTGTAACACATTTATCACAATTTCATGAGAAGATGAAGGTATTTCTACTAATATTTTCTTTATAAACTTACCTAACATTGGATCTTGCTTATCATCATTAGCAACCTTTAGTATATAATGAAGATTACTACTATTTTCTTCGTTATACCAAAATCCACAATTAGCAACTAAATGATATTCGACAAAGCAGGAAACACCAAATTCTATTTCATGTTCAACAAATCTTTTTATTGAATTAACAACTTCTGTTTCGTAAGCTTTGAATGCATCTTTACCAACAAGTCTAGTTTTAACTTGAATGCCAATATAAGTATCATCTTTTCTTTTTACTAATACATCTTCATAGTGTTCACAATATATAAGGACAACCTCTGAATCTGTATCGAGTAATGCTAAAGACTGTATAGCTGCATATGCAGCTTGATAGCGAAAACGCCTTTGTGTATCGTCTCCAGGGTCTTTACTTAGTTGATTTTCAGGTGTTAATTGTTGACTCATGCTTAGGTTGACTACTCTTGTAATTAAGAATATACTGGTAATATATACCACGATATGTTGATATATTTAAGGTTTTGTACAACTTTTTGTTATAAATTTTAATTATCAGTATGTTTAATCCATCTCTCGCAGTTAAAAATAAATACTGAAACCTACATCCAGCATACGGGTAGATTTCCAAAAGCATAACTCAATCTGTGATATTTAGTACTAAGTCAGGGATGAAATAGTTGGTATTAGTACTGTATAGACATCGATTATTAGGTATTATTTTTTATCAGGCATTATTTTTGAAAAGCCGTGTACTACGCCATAGCCTGCTGAATGTGGGCTTCACTAACTTATGCTATGCCAAAGGCAGGCGTACCCATCGCCTTGACACGTAGAATTGCGATGATATATGGGCTTTGCATAAATGCGGGATGAATTAGAGGCTGGAAAGACTGAAACTTCGTTCCGTATTAAACAAAATCATCCTATAATTCAGCAACGTCAAGGTTTCTTGCAGATGATCTAGCTAACTCCAATTCATCCAGTAGCTCTTGATAAGATACCGCATCCTGCATCACAACGGATGCTTTCCCATTCACAGTCAAGATAATCGCTTTATGACTTGACTGTAATTGCTCGGTGAACTGTCTAGCATTTCGCTGAAAATCTGAAAGTGGATAAATTTGTCGTACATCAAGTATTGTCATCACCTATCCAGGAAATTTACATGATATCTTATATGTTAACCCTTTTCTACTGGGATGCTTTTTCTAAAATAAGTAGGATAGCAAAATAAATCTCTTAGTTCGTAGTTGCGCTTCAGCGCAATCAAAATTTTAATACAAGCGAGTTATGTTGATTTTACACAACTTCACGTAGTTATAATTATTTCGATCCGTCTACTTAGTTGTAAATATCCAAAATGAGGAAATTCAGCAATGGATAAAACAGAAAGATATCGTGATGTTATTAAAAAAATACTCACAGAATATTACGAAATGGCTAAAAACAAAGTTGTAGAAAATAGAGAGGTTGAAGCAAGCGATCGCCTAGCGCTTGATGAAGTAAGAGACGAATATATTTGGTTTAGATTTGGCTGGGATAATAACAAGCTGATTCAGTATATTATTATATATCTCCGCATCAAAAACGGGAAGATTTGGGTAGAGGGAGATGCAACTAATTTATGTATTGTTGACGATTTACTGTTAGCCGAAGTACCCCAAAGTGATATTGTCTTAGGCTTTCATCCTCCTGATAAACGCGCTTTAACAGAATTTGCTACTGCTTGATTTTAGCTTTTTATGATAGATTATGAATGAAGAATCTTATTACTCAAGCTCAAAAAAAGATTAAGAGATATGGATGTACCTGCACGCCATTTGCTGTTCTATGGCTCAATCATTTTTTTAATCGCGTTATTATGTAGAATACCTTATGGTATGGCGATTACAAAAAAATGGGGTGATGAAGCGGTTCGGAGGTGGAAATTAGCTCATGGGGCTTTATCAATGGGAGCAACATCAATGATTGGGGTCGCAGCAGTACTTTCAAATTTGCAAATAAACGATTCGGTTAAATGGATCTTGTCAATTCTCTTTATTATATCAGTATATAGCTTCTGTGGAGCGCTGACTCTAGAGCCAATAGTTGCTCAAAGAGGGTTGTCATGGTCAGAAAATGTACAAAATAATATTGTATTTATCGGTAATGTTGTAGGAGCATTAAGTTCTCTAATAGGAGCATTTGTATTAGTCTATGCTTCTTTTGTATCTTTATGGTAAGCTAGAGATGAGAGTAATGACTAAGATTGCTGATAGTTTTGACAATTCTTTTTAAGAGACTGTTTATAAAGGATGATATGATTCAGCGAGAGCGATCAACGACGAACTGACTTAAGCTAGAGGAAATTGAATTACTTGCCATTTTTAATTAAGCTGTAAGCTCTAGCTTTCAGTAAAATCATTAATTGATCTAACTGTTCATAAATGTCTAATTCGCTATTTTCTTCCTCAGTGATTGTACTAGTAAGGTTTTTTTCTAATAAGTTTTGCAGGCGTGTTTGTGCTTGAGGTGAAACTTTGAATTTAGCTATTTCTTCAGGTGTTGGTTGTTTAATTAAAAAGTCCAAAACTTCAGTATAAGTTGTTGGAGTATCCGTAGAATCAGTTAAAGTTAATGTTTCTCGTGTATTTGTTTCTACTAGTTGTGATAATAGTGCTGGAAGATGATGTAATATGGGTTGTAAGCGGGTTGCTAGTTCGTCTGGTACTTGAATGGTTAGTTGTGCCATTTTTTTGAATGATATCTTTACTTCTAGGTTAGTGCGAGGTGGAGCATAATGTATTCCTGAAGATTGGGGTCGCAGCAGTACTTTTAAATTTGGAAATAAACGAATCGATTAAATAGATCTTGTCAATTCTCTTTATTATATCAGGATATGGCTTCTGTGGATCGCTGTCGATAAGCAATCCTCATCCTATGATAGAAGATAGAGCAGGGTAATTTGCGGTAAATCTAGAAGGTAGTAATCGG
>Ga0116229_10005287_pt1 | contig 21111 bp, 13 predicted proteins | sample S1TSphgellanicum_3_FD_87313 | JGI IMG/M metagenome (GOLD analysis project Ga0116229, IMG submission 87313) | Host-associated microbial communities from peat moss isolated from Minnesota, USA - S1T2_Fc - Sphagnum magellanicum MG | ecosystem: Host-associated > Plants > Peat moss > Unclassified...
AAAAAAAATGTATATATTAGGTGGCAAATCTCAAACCAATTGTTGTTTTTTGATTTATTATGGGCATGGCTCACATGTGACATTAGAAGCAATAGAATAAGTGTCACAAGAATTTAAATTATATGTGGTTATTTTAAGGAGGTTATTTACATGTTTATTTATAAATGACATAAGTTCAAAATAGGGTAATTGTTTATTACTTTGGTGATAAATTTAATAAACACCTACCAAATAATTTAACCCCATCAAAATCTTGAATTTTTATAAATAAATAAATCAATTGAAAATATGTTAAAATATTTTAAACTGTATGTATAAATAAGGTCTACTTGTAATTAAATATTACATCATATCTATATGCATTGTGCAATGTGTACACATGCTCCATAGTTGCAATTTTACTTTTCTTTTTTCCAAGTGTTCTTTTTTTTGTTTTTCTTTCAAATTCCTTTCCAACCAAAAGTACAAGGAGTTTCAAGAAAATCTAAAAGACTGTAGTACCCACATGTACTTAATATGATAAACACATTTTGATGTTGCAACATGTAGGAGTATGTGGCCCATGGGTGTGTGACCAAAATGCTTATGTTTGTAATACCCATAAATGGACTTCATAATCCATCTTATTTGTGCATGAAATTTCACTTTTTTGTTTGTTCCAAATTTCATCTTCTATTTTATGTAATCCCAACCAAGAATTATTATGAAATGTGAATGTCAATACTTACCTCTCAATTCTCATGGGCTAGAATTCAACGATCATTCATGGTATGGAGAAAATGATATTGTTATATCTAGGTGTAGTAGGATTTTTTTTGGTTTGCCTTTAGAACAATGTTAATTATAATAATGTTTCAATCCTTTTAAAAATAGACTTGATTTCATGCATAACTAGAAAAAGGTTGGGTTCAAAAAAAATCTCAAAAGAATTATACATTTTAAAAAATAAATAAATAAAAATTAGGGGTTAAATTAAAGGGATTTATTGCATTTATAAATAAGTTAAAAAATTCAATTATCAAAATTTACCACATTTATTGATAAATTAAGGGTATATAAACATTCATTTCATTTATAAATAAATAGCATAATAATACCCTTCAAACATAGGTGATATCCAACAAATACAAATGAGAACCTTTATAAGATGTTTATCAACCTTCACCCACATCACATGCCCTATAAGCATTATGTAACACCAACATTTGATAAAAACTACAAAGACCATTACCTTCTTTTGCTTGCATAATGATATTATTATGTACAAATGCTTAGGAACCCCACTACCACAAATACATGCCCATTGCAAGACACAAAGTTAATATTGTAATACCTTTTCAAGTTCAGCATTTCATTGCTGAATAATTTTTTTATTTTGAGAAATTGATTTCAATGCAAATTTTTTTTTTTGAATTTTTGATATAACTTCATTTAAATTTTAAAATATTTGCATGTTATTTGTCAACAAACATTTTGTTTCATGGCACAAATTTTGATCTTGGATCCTTCCTTGCAGCAAATATGGCATTAACCACAAGCATACCATTAGGCACTAAAAAGCAAGGTTTATTTTTACATTTATGGCATACACAAAATCAAAAAGGAAAAAAAAATTAAAAACCCTATGGCAAAACATTGTAATTTTTTGCAAGGCTACACTATCAGGCCCATAAAAGGTGTTGGATAAAGCTTGTTAGGGGTTTTTAATGGCAAAGGAATTTTAAAAAAATAGCTTGGGAATCCTATGTAATTTTGGCTTTAATAAAAAATATGTTAAAAAAAATTCTACAAGAAGGGACTTTAATTTTCTAAAATTTTGACATTTTATTTATTTATTTATTTATTTTTGCCAAACTTGAAAAGGTATAAGTAAGGCAAAAGCAAATTACACTATCCATTTTGGCATGTCACAAAGTGAAAATCTAGTACCTCTTATTATGACAATGTTTCCTAACTCCAATTAAGAAGGAAATTTATAAAAAGGGACTCATGTTTATAATATACATTTGTTATAGGAAGCTATTAACAAAAAATAAAAACCAAATGCCCATCTTTTGGTTTTTGGGGGACTTTTAAATTTGTGTTTCATCTTGTGTCACAATTCACACACATTTTTAAATGGACTCATAATTCTTGGAATATCAAATGAAATATGTTATGATATTCTACCATAAGTTGTATGACTAAAATGAAAAACAAATTCTTATTGGGACTTATTGAAGACATGATTTCAAATGGGAATAAACATTTAAGTACTTTTGAAAGTTCTATCATTCATTATCCCATTTTCAATATCAAAAAATTAAATTTGATAAAAAAAATTTCATTCAAAGTATTCAATTATGTATTAGGAAAGGAGGGTAAAAAATAATTCTTGCAAAAAAATGATTTTTGGTTAACATATTTATTATGAAAGTTTTGATAACATTAAAAACTATGCAAAAATGAAATCCTATTGTGCCACTTTTGGTCCAACTTAACGTGCTTTCACCCAGTAGTTAACTTGGACAACCCATATTGAAAGCAAAATACTCAACCAACTACAAGTTTGGCACATGATGATTTATCATTTGCCAACTTGTTGTCATTGTTAAACTTGTTGGCAAGGAGAACTAGGGGCAAGGAACTGTCAGTGGATTATAACTAGTCACATGTGTGGTTATATCAAACAAGTGCTTATGTATTATGCAACAAAATGGATTAGAGAAAGAAGTAACAAAGGAAATCAAATAACAAAAATGAATTAAAAAAAAATGAAAAATGTAGTGGATCCTTGCGACATTCCCTCAATGTAACCAAATAAATAATTCAATATTAGTGCAATATTTACCAAACAATGGGCAAAGTTCATGAAATCTTGGTTTGCTACTTTAGTCAAGCATATGAAAAACCAAGGTTTCTTTAACATCAAATCATAATTGTTAACAAAAATGAATGTTATAATTAAAAACTTGTGCAATGTAAAATTTCACCTAATTTGGTAAGGTGTGGAATGTTGTTCATGTGTCAAGTCTTGACTATCTAGCTATAAGGTGGCATTTTAGTTACACATGAAAAACCCATGTGTGCAAAAGAAATAGTTTATGAATTTTGGACTTTGTTTTACATTGGAAGAGCCTATCTTGTTCATTTAAAACCCATGAATGCAAGTTTGTAAATGACTATAAAGGTCACATGAAAAGCTCCACCAAGTGGGGTTGAACTCCAGCATTTAAATATGAGGCATTAGTGGATGCCAATTGTATGAATGCTTAAGTGTTTGCTCATCAACCCATATAACTTAATTCTTTTTTATATTTTCAGGACTGAATTGTTAAAAGTGAAAAAAAACTTGAGAGTATGTAATAAAAAGGGGGATTTTTTTGGGTTTTTCTTTTGGTTGTATGAAAACAATGATTTGCCATATTGCAATGTCATCAAGCATGGTTGTCCTCATTTAGTATTTGCCTTTGCAATTGTACAAAAGCTAACCTAATAGGCCCATAGATGATGGTTCAATGGGGCAACCCTTGTTTGGTACCACAAAGGTCATGAATTCAAACTAGATGTTGAGTAGGTGAAAGCCTTATTGTGTCTTCCGCCATTAGGCCCAACTTGACAATATTTCCAACAACTTCTCAATAAAGTTTAATATTTTGTTCCCAACCAAAAAAAAGAAATAAAAAACTAATGCATTGCCTAAAACATGCATTATCATAGTACCTTTTCAGGTTCAACATCTTGCTTTCGAATAATTATTTTATTTTGAAAAATTGATTTTGACACCAAAAAAATAGTTTTTTGAATTTTTGACAATTTTTTTTTAAATTGAAAAATATTCGCATGTTATTGTGCAAATGCTTTGCTTCACAGCACAAGTTTTGATCAAAGATTCTCCCTTGCATGAAATATGACATTAACTGTTGGCATACCAATAAGCACTGAAAAGCATGGTTTATATTTTACATTTATGGCATAACATAAATTATTTTAAAATTATTTTTTTATAGAAACCCTGCTACAAAACAACACAATTCTTTGCAAGGTTGCATTGTCAGGCCCATAAAAGACGCCCAATAGAGCTTGTTAGGTAGTGCTTAACGACAAATGTTTAAAAAAAATAAAATTCAAGAATCCTATGAAATTTCATCTTCAGTAAACAATAAAATTTTAAATTTTCAGCAAGAACGGACCTTAAGTTTCTAAAATTTCAACATTTAAAAAAAATAAAAATTTCTGCCGAACTTGAAAATGTACTACAATATTAAACTATGGACAAGTCAATCTAGTTCATTAACTTACATTCATGCTTTCATATTAACATCCAAGAGTTGTGTCAAAATGCCTAATGTTAGAAAAAGACAATAAAAATTGTAGTATTCAAGTGGTAGTTGAGGCGGATTAATTGTTCAAAATCTATCAGATTTGGCATTTTACTTAGACTAGAAGGACAGGTGATGACCATTACAAGAGAAGAGAAAGGGTAGGCTTGAGGCATAAAGCATTTTGATTTTGGGGTTTTCTTGTTTGGAAATTGTAACTTTCTAGGGGGTTTATAATATTTTGTCAGTGATGAAGTGGGTAATGTGATCTTAGCATTATAACAATTAACCTTGTAAACCTAATCATTGGTGTTAGGCACCAACATTGACTATCCCCTATCATTAATTGTGGATGGGCTATGAGACTAGTCAAGCACTAACATCATAAGTAGCACCTTTATGAGTAGTAGAAGTACAGTGGTGGTACACTGCTTCTGACAGGATGAATACTTCAAATAATGTTCAGGATTTAAACTTAACTTTGGAACTCGCACTTTGGCCACACAAGATATTGACACTTATGATTCACACACAGTCATTTATGTTGTGATCCAGTTATGAAGCTCCAGAAATGGATGCTATTTTGCTATAACAAATCAAAAGAAAGTAGTTTGACAATGTTATCTGCATCACAATTCATAGAAGGTGCCATTCCATCTGGCAGGTTTTGTGAGGATACTCTCTGCTAGTTATTGCCTAGCCAATATGGTGCAATGTGATTCCCAGGTTGTTGTGTTCAGTATAGAAATTTGACATTGGTAAAATGCTTCATAGATCACAGTGGAATCAAGTGCTGCCGTTGATGGAACCCAACTGTAGACAAAACAGAATTTGATTCCAGACATTACATTTTTGGGAAGTGAGTGAGGAGAATTGGGTGGTTCACATTAACAAGCATCAGTCCCACAGTGCCAAAGCTCCATGTCTTAATTACTATTTATTCATCACAAGATGCAATAATGCCTCCAAATAAATTTATGATTAGCTTAATTTTCAAGTCAATCTCCCTGACTCCAATTATTTATTCAAACTCCAACCCACAAATTACCCACTCACTTTTCAATTGGAAGTCCTCTTCCATTGCTGAAATTTACACCACTAGAATGTATTTCTCAAATGGCAATCTTCAACAAAATCACTCCAGCCATGTAGCAGATGCCACAACCAAGAATGAAACACCAAAATTGGCCAGGAGCACTGGCATGAAAATCTTACGGACAAATTTTTGTCCAAGCAAAAACCATATTCAGGACCCTAACCAGGTGCAAACATGAAAGTCAGGATATCTGACTAACCCGACTATTAGGATTTTCTCCTCTCTCAACCAGAATCATGAAAATGTATCCTGCAATCCACAGTGAAATGAATTGCCAAGGAACCCAAAATGAACAGCCAATCAGGCTCAGAATAGAGCCTACATACTGTGGATCCCGGAAGTAACCAAATGGGAATTTTTCAACCCATGGTAGTTTCTTGCCAAATGAAGCCCCATAATATACACCTTCTTCTCCAAGTAATGCATACACCCTGCACCTCAACAGCAAGAATTCCAATAAGTGTGCTAGTAGTTATCCTTGTAAGTGTGGTATACAGTGTCAGAATCTCAGATTCTATGTGGTATACTGTATGTTCTTCATGGTAAACTAATCAGGCACAGGCTATGTCCCAATGCAGCTCTAGGCAAATACTTCTGATGTTGCTCCTATTATTTCTTGAAGCATGATGACCAATTACCTCAAATTAGCAAGATGCATCCACATATTCAAGGAGACCAATTCTGTAGTCATAGATGATCATATCTCTTCCCAAAAACCAACTTTCCACCCACTCATCTACATAATAAGCTAAATGATGCAGTCACAGAGGTGCACAACATATCCTAAACATGAAATTGCAGCAATGCATCTAGTGTCAGCAATTCAAAGTCCTCAACTGATCATTTTTCACAAATAACTGGTTGCTGTCAAAAGATACCTGTAGTTAAGGTATTGACCAAATGCAAGCAGGGCAATGCAAATCAAGGGTGGACGAGAAATCGTGGCCACAGACAAGAGTGCAAAGATTTGAAGTGCCTTAAGTAAATGTGACACTTGTGCCATTCGATGTGATGGGTTTACCCCTTTTCCACATATCTGCATCCATCTATCAGGAAAGTTCCACAGGTACCAATAGAAAGGAAATGGCAGTAGTATCACAACAGCCACTATCAACCCATGCCACATGCCCACAGAGCTGGCATGCATGGTAGATGTCAAAAAATCAAGCACTGTGGTATCTTTCTTTCCTCACCAAGTGAATTTTCCACCTTCAATCTCCTGCAAATTTTAGAGGCAAAAAGAAATTATCATCTGGCACTAGTATATAGAAAAGCTGTCAAGGGAGCATAATCATTTATTCAAACTCTTCTAGCTGCTACCCCATACAAATTTCATTAGGAACTGTTCCTCCAGCCTCCTATCCTCTTTCCCAGTCATCTATACAACATTGTATGTAACTCTTTAATGAACGTCTTGGTTTAGAGAGTCCCTGAGGCTGTAATTTCTGCTGCAGTTACCGTATTGCTAAGAGAATGGAGGTTCACGGATTAGGGTTTGTTGAGTAATAAGCAATATTGTATTCAGGAAGCTAGTTCCACATACATTTCAGACATGAGCATCCAAATCTGGCATTGTCCCCTCAATTCAAAGCCCAGATCCTAACCAAAGAAACCCTAACCAAAATCATGAGAAGCGCTGCTCACAAAATTTTGAGACAGACTGCTGATTGCTTAAAGAAACTTCTATGCACGCGAAGAGAAAAGAAAAAACCTAAGAGATGCTGCTGCTGCTACGTGCTCAAAACCTGCCTGCAAAAAGACATTCCCAAAATCCCAACTTCAAACCACCCCCGCACCACCCCCCCCCGAAAAAAGATTCAATATGAAGCTCTCTTTTTGTTTCCAGGTAGATAGAGGGGAATTTTGGATCACCTGCTATACGCAAATGTGCCTGCGGAACAGTTCAAAACTTCAGCAACAAAACGCTCGCCAATGTGCAAGTCCAACACACAGTAAAGAAGCAAGAGGCAACGCAAAGAACAGAAGTAAGCTCGGCTCGAACGTAATCTTCAAATACACCGCAAGGGACGACAATTTTGATCATCACTGCAAACATGGATGGTAGCACCACGTGGTGTTTTGTCATCACTGTAAACATGGATGGTAGAGCCACGTGTTGTTTTATCATCTGCGTGGAATCAGAACCTTGTGCATGAGAATCAAATTAACATCCATCAACATCCATCTGTCCTCAAAGAAGAAATCATGATTAATCATCATGTTGGTTAGGTGTGCAAGAAGCCCCAACCCTTTTGAGTTTTATTCTTTAAGCACTATATGCACAGATTTCTTTCTTTGGAACCCTTTGCTTCAATTTTAATTTTTTGCTCACCTTTTCACCTTTCCACCTCTGGAACTAGACTCAATCTAAACTTTGAGCATGAGTCCTAGTAATTTTGAATGCAGATGTTGTGTTAGTAGATTTTTCCTTCTCTTTGTCTAGCAGGTGTCACAAACCTTGATTCGATGATATAGGTTTGATTGTCAATGAGCTTTTGATGGGTATGGCCAAACTGCCTTCAAACTCTGTCTGTTGTTGTGTCTGTGATTGTGTCAAAGTTCTTTTTCTATGGTACTATATGTAAATATTTTATTACATTTTGAGGAGTGCTACCCAACCTCGGCCTTGATTCCATCAAGTTCTAAACTGGAAACGTGATAGAAACTCACACATAACATGCACCTCATTCTTTTTTCACAACAATTTTTTTTTCCCCTTTGTTCTAGAAACTTGTGAATGATTATCCAAAATTGCTGAAATACCATGGATGCTTGTATGAGGGCCACATGTGTGACAATCAATGTGCTGCCCTTGTATTGTCAAACAATTTGCTGAAAAAAAAAGAGATTTGTACCAATGCCAGGTAAATTTTTAGAAGCTAGAGATATTTCAAACTTCTTCTAAGGAGCTTCTCAAGTCACCAAACTATGAATGCAAACAAAATGGGCTAGGAGCCTTTTGTTATTATTATGCCTTTTTTTTCACTTATCACCTTCAAAGCACCACTCATTCACATGAACTTCCCTAATTGCCATTCCACATTCTTCCACCTTGTGTTCAAGACTATGGATCCATCAACTCTGTGCTCAGATCTCTCATCTTCATGATGCATTAGAATCTCCCTGCACAACACTGAAACTAAGCTCCATCATGAGTGACTCCACTTACTGAGAATGATACTGTCTGCTTTACATTGTACGGCTTGTAAAGCACATTGGCAAATTCATATTGCGATTTATCAAATGAAGCATTGGAACTTGGAACCCACCCAAAAGTAAATTCTCTCTTGTTTCTGTAGGTAGGTTGCAGATATGTACCCAGATTTCAAAAGCTATGCAATATCTCATATGACGTCTGATTTCTGTCAAGTTGTACACATGAAGACCAAAATCCACATCAATGCAGATGCACAAATCCATTCTTGAAGGAACACTAACCATTTACTCTAAATGCCATAATGGGGGCCAACTTGCTCACCTATATCATCTCTGCAATCTACCTGTCCTTAAGATGTCTGCACACACAGGCATACACACCTGAAGGAATCTTGGCTACACATAAATGCTACACATTCAAGATAATCCTTAGTGCCAGCCATGCCCAGGTCCAGACAATTTCCAACAAGCTGCAGCTCTATTTGCAACAGTAAAAGTCACATCGATGCTGAGCACTTTTAGCTCCTTTGGGTTCTGCAAAGCAACAGCAGTATCACAGCATTGTAAGAATGTAAGAATGTAACAATGCAAAAGAACTTGTTTTTATGGAGTCTTTTGCCTCCCAAGGATGAACATTAACCTGAACCTTAAGGAAAAAGTAGAGATGAATGTACAGCCATGAACAAGAAACAGAAACATTTTGATAATATGTGAATTAGCAGTATAAAAGACTTGTGGGATCGAGTTTCACAGGCATGTATGTGTAACTGACTTGTAACACAAATTGCCTTTGCTAGCAAATACAAATCTGTATCCATCTATGGACTCACTTCTTACCTGAAACTCACTTTCTCCTGGATACCACACATCAACTTCCTTTCAGAGATGGAGAAGAAGAGTATACTTGGCAAAGGCCCACTAGTGGGTGCTTGGTGCACAGAGCAATTTGGAGAAGAAAACACATGGAAAAGGTAGACTCCTCACCTTCCAGGAGCAGGATTGGAGGAACTATTTACAGGTGGCTTTGTCATGCTGGATCGTCTAGCCCTACGTTCCTGTTCCTTTTCTGCCCTTAAAATTACAACCTCTTTCTCCACAGCTGTGACTTCTCTTCGCATTTTTTTAGCCTCCACCTCCATGGCTTTTGTAAGTGTGTCCACTTTCTTTGAGAGCATCTGCGAATGAAGCCAAGAGAAGCATTCAAGGAAAAGCTCAGTTGCATTGTAAGTCATTCAACAGACATGTAACTGAAGAAGGGTTGATGTTCCTACTAGAATAGCTTCAGTTGTCTTTGTCTATGAAACTCATACACCAGTGGACTACATACCTCAAGAGCATCATCCTTATCCTTCAGGCTTTGATCCTTCTCATAGCTTGATTTCCTCAAGGCAACAACCTCCTTCTGTAGCATATCATACAGCAAGCCTGACACAGTATCATCTGTGCCATCTGAAGCTCCAACCTCTGCTTTCTCACATGGTAAATCAGCTCCCTCCAGGTTGTTGGTTGGTTTAACAGCACTTGTCCTGCCAGTGCGGGGTTCCTCAAATCCATTACTAAAAGCTCTCAGCCTGTTTGAGGTACCAGCATCTAGTGGTCTGCCGCCATCAAAGGACTTTGATGTCATCCTTCCATTTCTCAAAAGGGTTGTGCTAGCCACTGAAGCCCTTAGCTGAGATACAGCAGACCGTTGACGTCTGGAACCATTTGTCAATAGTCGTGAGGCTTCCTCTGATCCAGTTGACAGGCGCCTTGTTGGACCATTGCTTGCACTTCTCACAGTCTCCTCTGCACTGACACCAGTGGGCTGGCGTGAGGTGGATGGTCGTAATCCTTCCTCAAGGACCTTCAACCGGAATTGGAATTTTTCCTGTACAGCATATTCACATATTCATGTTAACAACTCCAGCAGCAAATTCATGAAACATATCAATGGGACTGCAACAGAAACTCCCCAAAAACATATGTGTTAACTAAATGCCTCCAACTTGCTGTAGTCTCTGCATTGATGGCCAACCTTCAGTTGAGCCTCTGTTTTTGCAGCACGCTCTGCTATTGCCAACTTGTCCCGAAGTTGCTGCATCTCACCCTGCATCCACAGTTGAGAATTGTGAAACAGACCCTATGTTGAATGACTCTCCCCTTAGCACATTCATGTGGAGACAGACAATGCCTTCATAGTACAAACTGCTCAGATACAGGAAAGAGATTGCTCATGCAGCTAAGCACATAGACTATGTACTAGTCTTGCTTACCTGAAGAAATCTCCGTTCGTCCAGCCATTGCTTCACAGGCATCACTTTATCATTGGCATCCTTCCACTCATTTGCCACGACAACTGCTACTCGGTTAGCAGATATTTTTGCTCGTGCAAGCTCACGCTCAAGTGTCTTCTTTCCTTCCTGTACATGGGATTTAGCATTAGGTGAACCCAATGTAGTTTCTCAATACTGGGAGATGTTGTGTCTCAGAGCAGTTGCCAAAGAGATACTCACTCTGAATGCAGAAGTCCAGACTTACTCCCAGCTCACTGTGCAAACAACAAACCACTAGTGCTCCTAATTGTGACCATTGCAGGTTTCAAATGCTTACCAACAACTCTTCCACTTGCCGTTGATAATCCCTTGCAGCATTCACAGCAGCCCCTCCAGCCAGGACTGCTTCTTCTAATTCTGCTACGGTGGTACTTAACTTCTCAACTTCAGCAACCTTTTGACGATGCATTTTGTCTAGTATTTTGTTCTCTTCCTGCCACAACAAAAGTTTACTCAAATTTAGGCTTCTCACAACTAGTAACCACATGATAACATCAATTTGACTGCAGAAAAATTCCCAAAAAACATGTAGGCTAACCAAAAAGTAGTTGTGTCACTTTGAGGCAAACCAAACAAACACAATAGTAATAATTACCTGGTGAGCATCACTCACAAAGTACCATACCATCACCTTCATCATGAATGCCAGCTGCTAGCTGCCTTTACTGCTACACACATTATGAACATCCAACAGACCCCTGCATGTGGCAGCACAATCTGTTGACCTGGAAATAGAGGCACAACCTGGCAGATTTCTATTTGTTTCATCAACTCTTGGTTACGATTCTGCAAGTCATCCACCATGGAAGCCTTTGCCTCAGCTATCTGCACTGTCCTCTCTGCCACTAGGAGGGCAGCCTCTTTGGACTTGGTCAGACGATCCAGGGCCCTATTATCATCCTGCAGCTTTGCTATCTGCCATGACAGTAACCATCAGAACTAGAAATTTGATGTGGTGTAAAATGCTCTCCACATCCATGCAGCAACTTCATTGACCATATCACGATTCTTGAAAATATCTCTGCCAGCATTTTTCCAAGCACACATACAGGAATGCAGCTAGGCACATTACCTCTTTGTAAGTTAGCCTGAGCTCAGCCTCAAGAGGTGCAAGGATTGCTTCAATTGGTGGAAGATCCTCATCCTTCTGGGCAGCATGCACCCGTCGCAATGTTGCCTCTGCAGCAAACTGTGCAGCAAGAGCTGTTTTCTTTTCGTCATTGATCTTCTTCACTTCAAGATTCTGCATACATTTCCAGCTGTAAGATTGCAGGACACCAAAGACCGCTTTTAAAGCTGCACACAAATGACCAAAGAACCCATGAACACTAACTGCAGAGAAAAATGCTACAATTGTGAAGTTGGCAGATGTTTGTACCTTATTCTCTAATGCAATCTCAGCTGCCTTTAGCTTCTCAATAACTTTTTTAAGCTCTTCACGTACCTGCAGAATTCCAAATGCAACACACAGTGTCAAACTAGTACTTGTTATACAACAGTGTGCCATTGCGTATGCCATGGTAAAACAGACTGGTGAGCAGTACCAACTTCTTGCCAATGGCCATAACAACAATGTTGTACTTGCTCATTCCAGTAAAACTTTCCAAACCAAAAAATGGGCAACAGTTCTGTCAAACGTACTTGAGGGAGCAAGCCTGCCATATCCACAAACAAAGGAGTATTGGGGGATTACCTCTTCAAAGGCTTTTTCTTTTGAACGCTCAGTGGACTTCAAAGTTTTTATCTCAGTATAGGCCTCTGCCAGTTCTCGGTCCTTATCTAAAATCCAGAGACATGAACACCATGTCAGAAAAGTTCTTTTCACACACACATAGAAGAAGCCTCTTGAAACAAAAAGCCACTTCTATAGAGCTAACAACCAAGGAATTTCCTTATGCTAGTGAAGCAGAAGAAAAGCTTCCTGTAGTGAACTAAGTTAGATAGAAGTGAGTCTAGCATCCAGCCTGCACAATTCGTATCCTTCAAAGGAAGAGTAGCAGTAAGCCTTCCAGATCTGGAACTTCTCTTGCATTTCAAATCAACAGCTGTAAGGTTCTCTCTTCTCGGCCCATATGGCAATGCACATTTATGGAAATTGCAGTCCATATTTCAATTCACCGCATGTTTGTAAGAATGCTCTGGGAGTCTGCAACGGAAAACAGCTAACAAAACATTCAAGGACTCGCTTAAAAAGGCACTGAATCTGCACCTGTGTAAGTTCCAACATCTGGTTCAGTGCACAACATTGCTACAATCCCGTGTGGTGTGGTGTGTGTTGTCAGGCTTACCCCGAACTTCGTTCTCCAGCCGGTTCAGCTCCACTTTGACTGGATCCGAACCATGAAGCAGGTTCATTATCTCATCACTTTCCGGACAGGCACGTCCTATACTTCTGCGCTTAGGTTTCGAGTCTGCCGCCATCTTGGAGAAGCTCCCCAAGGAAAACAAGAAGCCTCCATTGTCCAAAGACGACGACGACGACGACGACTGCCTACCATTATTGTAGATGCCATCCATTGCAGCATTGTCATCTTCTAAACTACCACCAAGTGAATCTGCCATACCTACTTTAAGTACTTACCAGCTTCCTTCCACAACAACTACAGACCCGCCACCAATAGTAGAACCAAAACTCCTCTCCTACAATAAGGCGCACGAGAACCTCGTCAACGCCATGGAGGAAGTAGTACCAGCTGTTGCCACTTGCTTGTGTTCCACGACTGGGGTCCTCATTTCCACACAATGCGAGTGACATGACAACAAGAAGCGCAGACGCAATGGCAAAACTACTGTCATTCCCGCCCACTGCGCATGCGTCATTTGCTTCCCTCCGCCCCACAATGCTTTCTGCGCGTTCTCTTCCCCTCCCTTCTTCTTCAACTTCTCCTCACGACGACGAGCGTGGACACGGTCTTGCCCCCCGCAAACAACCCTAGAGCGTAGCGAGCAGGGCCGGGAACATACCCGGCCCGTTGGCCACAAAGAGCTCACGGGTAAATTTTTTTTGAAAAAGGGGTTGAAGACAACAGGTAGGTAGGTAGGTAGGTAGTAGGTACCTACTAGGTACCTCCGTTTGTACAGGTATGTCTTCCGTACTCTGTATACGTTTAATATCTATCAATCAACGTTTTTTATTTTATTTGATTTTTAAGGGAATTTTGTTTGTAGCCAAAGTGGCGATCATCCCTATCAAGATGTAGAAAAAGTGGCGAATCGTCCCTAGGACTATTTACCATAATCTGGCTATAAACCATGTCTACTAGGTATATCCTTACTGTACCCACCACTAATGTTTGGCAAATTTTATCCAAATAATTGATTTTTTAATTAGCGTCAAACATGAGTAGTAAGTAAAGTACTTTTTTTTAATGTAGCCTATAAGAAGATGAAGAAAAAATGATGATCATTTGTATGAAGATTTAGCCAAATATGGCTATAAACCGTGTGTATAGGTTTAATATCAATCGATGATTTTTTTAGGGATTTCTTTTATGTAGCCTAAAAGTGTCCAATCGTTTGTTTATAGGAAGATGTAGAAAAAATGGCAATCATATGTAGGAATCTTTAGCCAAATCTGGCTATAAACGATTTATACTTAGTCTATAGTACTAAGTATACATTTTACCTGATATCAATTGGTGTTTTTCAAGTAATTTTTTAAATGGAGGTTGAGTGGCAATCATCCTAGTAGGAAGATGTACAAAAATATGGTAATCATACCAAAGGGGAAGATTTAGCCAAATATGTCTATAAACCAGACATGAAAATACAAATCTTTAATGAACCTTTGTATATTTATGGCTACACAATGAAAACCCAATATAGAAGAAATATGATGATTTTTACTGCGTTTTTTCCCCTTAGTTCTGACAATTGAAACTCGTCATTTTTGTACATTAAGGTCGGGGGCAGCAGAGTATATGTCATATTTCTTGATCACATTATATGACATAATCTTCCAGTGATGATCATCTATCTATACACTCCAAAGTAAATGGTGACCAAGATGATGTCATTTTCTTGACCACATTATAACGACATAATCTTACATAATCTGTCACATGAGCATGCAAATGCTTTTATCATTTCATGGCTAAGGACTAAGTTGTAGATTGAAACTTTGGAGTAAAGTTGTGTGGGGTCGAGGGCATTACCAAAATAAGGTTGCATGAGGCGATAGATGCATGTCATTAGGAGTTTTGTTGAATTGTGAACTTTATGCATCACAATTGTCTTGAGAAAGATATAAATTGAACAAGACTTGCTTGCTACTCAGTGTTTGACCCTACAACAATATTTTCTCATATCCAAGATTTCGTATTTACTGCTTTCACAAGCCTCACCACCCATTCGGATGAAACTCAGACCATAAAAGGTCAAAGATTACTAATAGCAAACCACCTGGACTAATAATTCACCTTGGTTTTGACTTTTGAGAACTCTTTCCATTTTCAAAAATTAATTAAAAAAATGAAAAAAATGTTTTTACTTGTTAATTGTGGTTCAACCCACCATGGCTTTGTTGACTTTGAAGCTAAATTTGTTTTAGTTTGCAAATCTGATTTCTTTTACTAAATTTTTTATTTTAAAAATATTGCTTATTTTCAATTGGTTTTGATGTTTGGCATTGATATTTCATTAATCTTTTAAATCTAGAAATTGAGGTTGAGTCTATTCTTTTGGGGTTTTAATTTTGTGGATTGTGTATATCAATTCCAAAACTAAATCTTGGAATTTCATAGCCCAAAGTTTAAGTCTAAATTGTAGTGCCAACATTACACATGTAGTATCAAAGTTGAAATCAACTAAAATCTAAGCTAAATTAAATTGAACTGAAATTTAAAATTGAACTTGTTTAGTTTGGAAATGAAACTAAACAATTTATGTCTTGGGGTTACAGCTTTAGTCTAAACTATCATTATGAATCTGATCCATAATTAAGTAGATGAGCTGAATTTCACCCACTTTTCATTAGAATTAAAAGGCCCTGTGCCATTGGCTCAAGTTGATCACCTTCAAGGCTTTAAAGGATATAACTTGAATCCAAAAACCTCTTCAAGTCTCTGAGAAGTATGATTGTCTAGAAAACCCAATTGTGGAAAAATCATTTTTGGAGTTGTTTTCCAATGGCAAAAAGTATTATAAATTAAATATATTTTGCTATGTTGGTTAAAAAGATGTGAACTAACAAACATGCACACCACCTCATTCATGGCTTTTCAATAATCTACCAAAAGTGCAACAACGGGCTTCATGGTTTGAGAAGGATAAAATGTGGCAAAACAAAATGTAAGAACTTTGGGATGGGACTAGGACAAAATCCTCAAGTTGAACTTTCAAACGTCTGAAAACGCACAAACCAATAGAGCAAGGTGGTTTGTGCATTTGGAACCAAATTCGATCATCAATTAACCATGGATTCATCTAGAATTCACATGACCCAAACTTAGGAAGAGTCACCAATTTTTTTTTATAACTCATATTTTGTGATTGTCCGTGAAGGTTACATTGAAATGGCCAAACCTCCTAGGAATCCCAAATTGAACTTCTAAAAAGAATTGTCTCATAATTTTTGAAGCATCATAACTCTTTCAAAAATAAATTTATTTTGAGCATGTGACCACGCCATCTTGTAATTTTTATCAAAATATTTTTAATGTCCTATTGCATTCTCAAATCAAAGGTCATTTGACTCCATATTTCTCATGTTTTCGTGGTCAAAAATTCCACAAGTCTCAAGAAGTTTAAGTTTCAATAGGACTCAATCATGAAAGATAAGTTGATGCAAGTCCAAAGATGGGTTTGCAACCCTTGTTGTGGGTTTGCAACATAAGCTTGAAATGATCATGGAGTTTAACATAACTTGTTAACTTGTTAAAGTGGCTTACCAAGAGAAGTGTTAAATGGGCTTCACCCAAAATACATGAAAATAGTGAAGGTTCATAGTCGAACCCATAGCATTAATGAAGACACTGACCTTTTTTTTTAAACGTGAAAGAATGTTGCAACCCTAATTTGAGTGTGTGATTAGCTCTTAAGAGTCACAAAAAAATGTTTGTATTGAAATAATAAAAAGTTGCATGCTCCCATGTAGAAAATGGGCCAAAAGCAAAACTAAGACACAAAGATAAGGAAATAAGTCACAAAGAGTGTCCTAAGACTTAAACACATTTTCACAAGTTGGGATAGTGCAAAATAAGTGTATCCCAAGCACTCCCAAGTGAGATTCACTTTGAAAGTTGGGTTCTAAAATATTTCAAATCTTTTGGACAAAAATGTAAATAGTAAACATGGTGCAAATTGAACAAACACAATGTACCATTGGAAATGTCTTGAAGCTTAGATATTGAAAATGAATTTGCATTCTCCATTTGAAGTTTTGAAATTCTCCCATGTTCCATGTCCCATGAAGTCTTTCTCACGACTCCCACAAGTTGGTCATGTTTCCAAGTATTGGTTGTAACAACATTGGTAATTTTATTTTGTGAATCTTGGAAAGCTCCAGTTTGAACCTAGTTGTTTAAATAATTCATTTTCAAATGTTCTATAAACAAATGAAAGCCCAAAAACTTTCTTCATAAATATATAGTAGATTGATGTGCCTATTATAATTACATTCATTTTCATTGAGATTATGAAATAGGATTAACATTCAAAGAATTGTTTTTCTTTTACTAATCCATCTAAAAGTTGTTCATCTCAACTATTAAATTTGTTCAAAATTTTCAAAACAAGTGGTTATTATAATGATCAATTGAAGTTAATTTTTTAGAATAATAATGAACATGTGGTGCATAAATGTTGACTAATTTATGTCCTTTTGTGCATCTTTTTGCAAGTATTTTATGTCATTCCAACAAATGCAAAAACAAATTCACAACTTGATGTAAACAAAATTTAATGCAAGATTGAATTTATATTTATTGGACTTGTAGAATATATGTTGATTTGACCCTTAAACCACTCCTCCTTAGTTTTATTTTTAAATTTTTGTTGTTCTCTCTTTCTTAATCTCGAGAGGTTTTTCTTTTTTATTTGTCAATGACCTTAATATTTATTTTAAAGTTGGAAATATTTATAACCTTCATATTATCAAATTTCTCAATTATATTTTGGTTGACAATTTTTTTGGAAGGATGGACAAGCTTTTGGTACTAATAAAAATATTGTTTAAATCTATTGTGAAAGGCTAACACACAAATATGCCATTAAAAAGAGTAAACATGGCACAAGATTTTGCAATTTAATTTTACATTTAATGACATTACTAATGAATAAAAAATTTCAATTCTTAAAAATTGTGCTTAGTTTAGAAATGTGAACATGCAATAATAGATTTCTTGTTATAACAAGATTCAATTGAATATGTTCTAAAGTTGTGAAACTTGGTGACTATAACTTGTTCATTTTCAGAGACATTCAAATTTCAAAAGTCTAAGTATCCAAATCTATTTGTTCAACTTGAGAATGATCCTTTAATTACATGATTAGTTTTTTTGTCATTTAATAAGCACATGTCCATGTTTTTGGATTGATTGTTATGTTTAAAATATTAAAAAATTGTTGTATGGAAAGCAATGTGTTTTTTTTTCAATTTTGTAATGTTGCCACAATGGCAATCATCCACAAAGACATTAAATTCGCCACATTTGGATAGACTAGCTAAGTAAATATAAATTTATTAAAATCCTTCTATATCATAAATACTTTCTTGAACAATGTACAAAAACATGGTGAGTTTTTAGAAATTGGTGAATGTTTTTGGAAAAAAAAAATTTTGAAAAAAAAAGAAAATAGTAAATAAAGTGATTTTGGAGGTTTTGAATTGCTAAAAATGAGGGAAAAAATAGCTGATAACATGTGAAAATAAATTATTTTTTTGAAATTTAATAGTTTTGCCAAATGGCAAAAATTTACCACAACAAACATTAGTACAAGGATGTGATGAATTACCTCCAATATTTATTATCTTTTATCTTTTTATATTGGTGAAATTTTTCAAAAAGAAAAATTTAAAAAAATGATTTTGAAGGTTTCAATTGCTAGAAGTGAAAAAAATATAAAAAATCCTAGATTTTTATATTTGGGTTTCAATGTGTAGCTTAAGATATAGAAATATTATTAAATTTTTTTATTTCACATATATTTTATAACTAGATTTGGATAAATTTTCTTAGGCATTTTCTTTTGCATCTTCTTATGGATGATTATTATTTTGGTTGCAAACAATGTTTTAAAAAAATTACTTCTCTTGTTGCATGGGTCTTGTATGAGTTGAAGGTGAGGATCCAAATTAAAATTAATGACAAAACTTGATTTAAGTACTCAAGAGGATGAAACACTTAAGGAAAATGATGGGGCAAAGATTAAGGTGGATGAACATCCAAGGAAGATGTAGAGATTGGTTAGTTGATCATGTTATTTGTGCAAAAGGAGAAGCCCATTTGGCAAATATAATTTTGAAAAAGTTTTTGAAGTGTGAATGGATATTGACATACTATTGGATATCAACATTAAAATTTTGAAGTATATCCTTTAATAGTTGAAACATATGAAATAATTGTTTTTGCATGTACCTTTGCTAGGAAATTAAGGTGAGTGTATTCACTTGGTTCCATTTGTTTAGTAGAAATTTGAAGCCAAGTATAAAGTCAAACATTTTCACGCAAGATGCCATAGTAACTTGGTGGCTTCAACATTAATTATATTAGCTTTAAAAATGACGAAATTTTAGCAAAATATTTTTTTCAAAGAACACATTTTGTGAAGCAAAGTGATTTTTTTGAAATATTGAGGAATTTTATTCTTGAAATGAAAATTTCAAAATTAATTAATTATTGGGCAAACATGTGTTGAAGCTACCTTTTAACTAAATATTTGAAATATGACATTTTAAAATACAATGATTTTTTCACATAATATCAATATTCATGTTCAATACATGTTGTAGGTCTTTGTGTTATTTACATTCATACCATTATTTTAAAATTATAAATATGATTGTATTCATACCATAATGATTTAAAATTCTATACCTATATCATTTTGGTATTGAAAGAATGTTAAAAATTCTATACCATTACCATATATTGATATGTGATAAAACATATATTTGCTCAACACTGGTGCTTTCCTTTTGGTGTTCTTGACCATGATATTGAAATATGATTGAGGCATGGATCAAAGGTGCCCACTTTGTACTTTGATATCAATTTTTTGCCTCCTTTGTGCATTAGTGACAATGTATAGGTTATAATTTTCTTATGATAATTTAAACCTAATGAAAACTGGGTGAACTCCCTAGTTCATTGTAATTGAGTCCAACTTCAAGACATTAAAATAGCACCTCGATGTTTCATTAGGTGGACATTGAACACCTTTAGCTCCATACATTCACAATTTTTTGGAACGCTACCCTTAAAGGCTTCATTAGACACATAAAATGTGAGTTTGTAGAGTTTATGTACATCTCAAAATTCACTTAGGATGTTGCATTGTTTTGTTCTTTCTTTTTGGAATAAGAATATCGGTCATTGTTAAATTTTCATCAACATTCAAATAGGCCAAAATTTTTAATATAAATGCTAGGGTTATGGAATTGCAAGTTGTTGTGAGTCTTTGAAAAGTGGAGCATCAACTAGATGTGAAGTTGGAGCCTCTGATGTTAGTTAGATTCATAACTAAAGGACTATGTGAATGAAAATAACAAGAGGAAGATAAAGGACTAGGGAACTTGTGAGAGCATTTTGAGTATCATAATGAGTCTTGATGTTCATGCCCCTTGAGATGGTTACTCGACAAAACTCCCAATGCAAATGTTTGAAAGTGATGTTGTAACATTCTTGTTTGTGGATGAAAAAACTTGTAACCAACTTGTAAACATGGATGAAAAAACAAGTAATTCCCTATTATCAATGGATGAAAATTTATAAACTCCATTTGTGTGGATGATGAACATGAAGGAAAAAAGAAACGAGAGATTATGCGTCATGAGTGATGAGAGGAAGACCAATTAGAAGGTGAAAAACCTTTGAGAAGTGAACATAAAGTGGATTTTGAAAAAATAAAATAAAATTATTTGACACGTAGTGAACATCATCGTTGGAGTGTGATGGCAAGCTTCTCCTCTGCAAGTGGTGGAGAGATTTCCTCCTTTGTTGCTATAGTAACATCTTTCCCTTTGAAGATCTATATCCAAGTACATGATCTCCGGCATCTGAGATGATGGGTTCTTCACTTGCTC
>Ga0116229_10005290_pt1 | contig 21107 bp, 16 predicted proteins | sample S1TSphgellanicum_3_FD_87313 | JGI IMG/M metagenome (GOLD analysis project Ga0116229, IMG submission 87313) | Host-associated microbial communities from peat moss isolated from Minnesota, USA - S1T2_Fc - Sphagnum magellanicum MG | ecosystem: Host-associated > Plants > Peat moss > Unclassified...
AAACCACAAATAACCAAACTAAAATAAGTAACGAAAGTAATTCAACCTTGTGAAAGTAACCTAGTTACTTTCCTACTCCAGTAACTAATGAAACCTAACTAGTTGAGCTTGAATTCTCAACAAATGGATCATACGAGCCCATTTTAGACATCTATGTTTCAAGAGCTCTCTAATGGTATAAAGAATTTCTCAACCCAATGAGTTTTGACCCGTATAATCGCCTTCTAAAGATTCAAGAGTTAATCGGGAATCGATCGGGACTCCAACTCCCAAAGTGGGAGCTCACTTGGGAGTGTGGGGGTTCATTCCCTCACATTCTCCACACTTCGGGAGCATGAAATGTGACTATTGGGCTTTACTCTTGGCTCGCACCTTTGCAAGCCTTTACCTTGGTCACGAGCCCAAGGCTAAGGTTGCGACATAGTAGCATCAAAATTCAAAAAGTCAATGTTCATTCTACCAAAAGAAAGACCCAAAATCACGTGCTTACAATAATGCCTCACCTCATTGGTGAATAATTTGGCTATGTATTTCCACTTTCAAACTATTCTTCATTGTATAATTTCAGAAAGTTAGAAATTAACCATACTTATTAAACTTACATGGATTATCTAGGCAACACCAACTCCATAACTTTTGACATTGAAACTGAAACTTAATGTAGGAGTTGGTAAACACATAATTAAGTGAGGAAGTTGGAAATATTACCTCAAAACCCGCCTCCACCAATTATTACAAGAATACATAGGTAATGTCTACCATGGGCATAATGTATTCTTGCACAACAACCCGCATCATCTAAAAAAAGAGGATTAAAATGTAAATATTTCAATGCAGTGATTCCATCATCTAATATTGTGTTCAAAAGTGGAGATGAAGTTTCCAACTCCCAAAGTTGCTGCCATGTTACTATAACAAACCTTTCAATGCAGTAACTCCATTGTCTAATATCATGTTCAAAAATGGAAATGAAATTTCCAACTCCCAAAGTTGCTGCCATGTTACTACAGCCTACACATGTATTGATTATGCTAATGGCTATTGCCTAAACATGAAACAAGGATCACAAGGTTGTGGGCCAAGTTTGCGAAGTTCTATTTAGAAGATCATCAAATTTAAAAACTCATAAATGAAAAGTTTGAAAGTAAGACCAAATATTGTTCTTTGCTAAAAAGGTTTTATGTCTTGTTGCAATGGTAGCTCCTTTGTGATAGATGCTAGAATAATATTTGAAATGGCCACCCAAACGAACCCCTATGTGTTAATGTTGCAACATTCATACCCAACTCAATCAATCCCATAGCTCCAAGTTTGTCCTAAAATAGATCTATATCATGCAAAGATCTAAAACATTCCGCACCTTTCATTTCATTCATTCTAGTGCAGTCTCACAATTGCATGCACCTCAGAAGTTTGATGATGGTGGACAAATCCAAAAGTTCTTCCCATCTTGGCCTACTTGTTGGAAACCATTGTGTTATATGTGTCTTGGGGGGGGTGGCCGCAGGGGTAACAAGACTTCTAAGCATGTTACATTTGAGAATAAAATATATGAGTAAATGCCAAAAGTTGAAGCATTTGTATATTTTGGAGTTCTAGTGGACAAGCTCATCATGGGCTTCAACTTCCTTTAATGATAACTTTCTTGAATTCAAATGCACATGACATTTGCTATCACTAATCATCCATCTTTAACGTCCATCTTGAAACTTGACATCATGATCAATGGAAACAAATGCTCCCTGTTGCACACATTCACTCCTGCTAAACATGAAGTTCATTGATGGGCAACAAATGATATGAAAAGAGCTTTAGTACATAGTGCACACATAGTCACACCTAACAAACATCTTTTTGCAAACACATGTGCCCCAATCATCATGCGAGGGAAACATACATGTTTTCAAAATGAACAACCTCCTGGCCATCGAATGCCAATGGATGGTGATGATGCCATTTTAGGGTTTAGGATGATGGATGAAGAAAAAACAGGACAATCTTCATAACAAATTCATCATTTGGAAAATGAACTATGTTTAATTACCTGTTGGGTGTTCCAAATTAGACCAGCATTTGATTTAGTGGTGCATCAAGAATATATTGAGTTTTTGTGTGGGACTTGTTGCAAATTGGTCTAAACTAGCTTAGGCATTGCCCAAATTATGTCACCAATTTTGCACTAATTGTTTTGGACAAATTTTTAAAATTTTAAAATGCACATATTTTTGAAGTGGATCTAATAACATGTCAAATCACATCAAAATACATTGATGACTTCATGATTCACTTTCTTACAACAAAATAAGAAAGTTTGCTACAAGCAACATGTTATTGCACCACATTCACACATGGCAAAGGATTCTTGAACTTCAACAAGCTTTAAATTTCTATTTAAAAAAAAACTAAATATTTATTACAATATGAGTGCTTTTTAGATGTGTTTCATATTTCCCCATTACTCCAAAAAATTTGAATAAAAAATTTTGTATTGTTAAAATTAAGGACCCCTTTACAATTTACTCCTCTTTCGGATTTGCAAAAATTAAACTTCAAAAGTCCTAAACACCAAATAAAACATGAAATAAAAAATTTTGACAATTTGATTTAGATTCTTCATCATTCATATTTGAAAATAAGCTCTATTTCCCATAATTGTCATGACATTCAAATGACACCACATAGACAAATGTAACAAAAAATGTAGTTTTTTCGATCACTCGACGTCCTTTTTGGTTCATTTGATGATGATTGCACCCAAAAGGTTGATGACAACACATAAAAAATAGCTACATTTGTCAAATATAAGTAAAAAGGGTTTGTACACCTAATAATTATGCTTGTTATTTAGTTCAAAAGACAAAGGTTATTGAATCAGTTGTCCTTTTTACGCATTCATCTCTCATGGACTACTCTTCGTTGATAATGAATTAGTTTATGCAACTCAATACATTTCTTGTGGGCCTGCAGGACTTTGAAGGAAACATAAACTAGTGTTGAATTGACCAAACACATCCATTATTGCTAGCAGGTCATTGGAGCTCATTAGGCCTATGGTGATTATAGTCACCTAGAAATGTGGCGAGAAAAATTGCACATGTTAGAGGAGGCAATTGTTGATCTATTGGGATTAATAAAATATTGGTGCCCATGCACATGGTGTTGTGGAGGGAGGAGGCTTATACTGAAGTCCACAATAAGGGACCATTTTAGAAAATATGGTTGTCATTATCTTCACATTACCCCCATAGTGGTAAGGCCAATTCAATATTGCTAAGAAAATAAATCAATTGTGTAATCTACATGTGTTGTAATTAATAGCTAAGACATTTTGGATGGTTGAAGTGACTTTTTTTCTCCCCTCTTTGAATCCACTTTCATGTGCTCTCATTTGTGTCTTTGTGAATTATGATGGAAACCCACTAATGGAATGGAAACAATTATAAACAACCAAGACCCATAACGAGATCAACATGAAGCAAACCCAATGATGAGCCTTGACTGAAATATGGAATTGGGAAGGATGGTTAGGGAAGCACTTGCAAGGTCTGATGAATTACACAAGATCAATGCGGGGGGGGGGTATCCATGCATGAAAGGGAAACTATTGGGGATGGAATGTGCATGATGGGGATCACAATGGAAGCAAGACAATGAACTTCCAAACTAGGATGTAGAACAATAAGCAGCTTATGAAAAGACCATGTCTGAAATGTTCCAAGAAGCTTGCACCCCACTTTATGAAGGATGTCCCATTAATCGTTTGGCTGCCATCCTTTTATTCATGAATATGATAATTACACATGGGGTGAGTAACACATGTTGATGAACTATTTGTGCTACTCATGATTGACCTATTCCCAAAGGATAACAACTTGCCAAAATCAATGTATCATGCCAAAAAGGTGGTTCAATGGGTGGGTTTGAATTACAACTTTATCCATGCTTGTTACAATGGGTGTGTTTTGTTTAGAACATAATTAAGTGATGCTACAAGTTGTCCCATTTTATTGACGGGTTAGATTGTGTCCCTTATAAGGTGCTTTAGGCGTTGATTCCACGCCTAAAGCATATGGATAAATGTTCATTATTAGTAGATCTAATGTCTTGGCTTGATGTCAACAAGAACAATGATGGAATGGTGCACTCAGTATATGATTTAAAAGCATTGAAACATGTGGATAACACTTTGCCATAATTTGCAATAGACCCATGAACATTAAGCTAGGTTTAGCCCATGATGGGGTCAACCCATACATTGACTTGTCAATAAACCATTCCTGTCATAACCTTAGCCTTGGGCTCATGCCCAAGGTAAGGGCTTGTGAAGGTGCGAGCCAAAAATGAGCCCGGTAGTCACATTTCATGCTCTCGAAAGTGTAAGAGAGTGTGAGGGAATGAACCCTCACACTCCCAAATGAACTCCCACTTTGGGAGTTGGAGTCCCAATGGACTCCTGGAATTTCAGAGGGCAATTACAGGGGTCAAAACTCATTGGATTGAAAAGTTCTTTATATCATTAAAAAGCTCTTCAAAATTAGATGTTTAAAATGTGATTACATCACCCATTTGGATACTCCAAATATAAATTATGGCCAAATGAAGGGCTGGGAGTTAAATGGCCAATTTGACTCCCGACCACTAAAAGTTGGGAATCACCCCAATTTCCTTGCGTGCAGGTGGCACGCCACATACCGTTGGAAATCTCTTAACAAGGGCTACAACTTTGCTTTAGACCTCACCTCAATTGGAGGTCTGCACACAAAATTATGGGCCTCCAAAATTGCGGGAGTCCCAATTTAGAGAATTTTGGGACTCCCACTTTGGAGTCCCGAGACAAATTGCCATTTGAGTGCTAGCCCGTGACTAAGCACAAAGTATACTATAAGGGGGAAGGTGGTGGCTTCCCCCAAGTCCGGGCCGTGGTGAATCTTGTGAGTCCATGTTTGCCCATGGTTCGTCCGTGCACCAAAAATGCTCCAGCTATGCACTAACCAACTTGTTGTTTGGTTTGTGCAAGTCCATGTGAGTAATTGAGTTGCTTGTCAATCTTTGTAGTCCCCATCTCGAAGCTCCAGCACACCCCTTTACCCCCCAAAGTGTTACGAGCCAGGGAGCATGCCCCAATTCTTTATTATTCCACTATTTTCACCATAGACTTACATTTGAGTGTATCAATGAACTTGGGAACGCATCAATTCCACTTGGTTGATCCTTCTCTTAAATTACAACCTACCACACTAGTTGATAACTAAACATTTATTTGTGATGTTGACATTGTTGATTTGAAGGAAATAATTGGTAAAAATGACAAAATTGATGTTTATATGTAGCCATTGGTTGAAGAGTTGGAAAATTTATGGTCAAGGGTACCAACAATTGATGTCACAAGGCTAGAGGGGGTTCAAAGGTTTTTGCTTAGAACCATTTGCATTTGGAGCATCCATGATTATCCTACATATGGTTTATTTGTGGGGTGTTAAATGAAGGGTTATTTTTACCCTTTGTGTGGTTTAGATGTGGAAACAAGACATTCACCTTAGTTGAAGAATAATGTGTACCTTGGACATCAATGGCACCTTGGGAGGCACCACCCATATAGGAGAAACTGTGTTGCCTTTGATGGACAACTACAAAGTAGACTTGCACCAACACAAGTGTCTATTTCCTAAGAAAAGCAAAAGAACGTGACAAATGGCTAAATAGGAGAATGCGAGCAACAAAGGACAAAGATGACCATGTCCTATCCATGGTGTGAAGAGGAAGAACATTTTCTTTCATCTACCATATTGGCAAGTAGAAACCAAAATATGTTTTGATGTGATTTGAATTTTGAAAAGTTATTTTTTTGTGGGCTAAAACAATCCCCTTTGTGTCATGGTGTAGAACGAATTCATGGATGTTAAACTTGTTGCTAAGTAGAACAAAACATCTTTTTGCTAGTGAAAACATGGCATAATTGGATTTTTTGAAACCAAGTAAAACACGGTAGCATGGTGCCATTACACATTGAGGATCCTAATTTTCTTTTACCAACATAAAATTCACCAAGGCTCCGATGCAAGTTTAAGGGTCATGTAAGCCTAAAATATTGATTTCTCTAAAGCAATTAAAGAAGTAGAGTTATTAATTTATTCCACCTAAACCCAATTCACAAAAAAAATTGTCATTGGCAAATTATATAAAGGTTCTAAATTATGGAATTGTTACAAAGTTTTAAATAGCTTGGATTGATGGAACTATTGTAATAACAGGCTAAGACATTATATTCATGACATGGATGAAATTTGTTGTTGAATTAGTTGTTCTTTCTAAGAGGGATCTAAAGTTAATATCTAGGATGGGCCAATTATTTGTCACTACACATTAATATTGTTGAAGTCCCATGTTTGCTTTGAGTGTAGGTTTAAGGTTGACCTACAGTATTGCTATAAATATTTCAACATCGCACTTTAAGCCCTACAATAGGAGAAAAACTGAGGTTTTCAACTATGGTTTCAACTACATTTCAACTACATTTTGAAGTTGAAAACATCACTTCCAATTGGAAAATGTTTTTTTTCAACTCAAAATGACGTTTTCAACTATTTACCAAAATAGTTAACAACGTTGAGTCAAACCCACAACAAAGTTGAAGCCTACCTACACATGTTAATTTTTCAACCAACATTGAGGTGACAAGATTTTAGTTGAAAGTGACGGACCATTTTTAGTTGACAAAACATTTTTGACTTTTAGATGAAGTTCATCCACCTTTGTCTAGATCTCAAAGTTGAACTTTCAACTATTTTCCAACTTCAAGAATTGTCATCTAGGGTAACCTCCCATTGGATGAACTTCATCCATTACAAACCATGATGTCATAAAAGATTGAGTTGAAATTTCAACTACATTCTAACTAGTTCATCAAATTATAATTTCAACTATGTTATAACAATCAAAGAGTCTAACCAATAGTTTGTTGCCACATGGCCCTATTTATAGTTATGTCTAGGTAAAGAATCTAAGCAATAGTTTGTTGACATGTGTCCCTACCTAAAATTATGTGTAGACTTAGGTCTAGGTATGTAAATCCACCTAGAAATAAGTAGATATGTATCTACCTACTAGGTTCACCTATTTATATAGATCTCCTTAACCTAAACCTAGGAAGGTACGTAGGTAAGCCTAAGTAAATAAGTAGACCATAGTGTTACTTAAGTTTAATAGGCTTCAAATAATCCTTTTTTTCACCATGTGGCCTTTAAGGTCAAACCTTTTTTAATTGTTTGTCCTAGGTGCTAACTTCACTTTTTGAAAACACTTGGTGCACTAACTTCATTATGTAGTTTATAGATTTGGAAACTATGACAAACAATATGGGATAAAAATTATAGTTGCACTCTAGTTGATATTTTGTTTCAAATGTTTTGAAGAAAAAATTAAAAACCCATTTAGTTTGAAACCACATATCTTTTTCCTTTTAAGTCCGTTTTGAGTGATCTAAAAAACTATGGGTGCGCCAATTAATGATTTACAAGACTTTTTTGAACTCCAAATGCAACAAAGTAGTGAGAAAATAATTTAATTTCAACATATGAAATTGTGTTATTTTGTTTCAAATGTTTTGAAAAAAAACTTTAAACCTCTTTAGTTTGAAACCCCATAGCTTTTTCATTTTAGGTCCATTTTGAGTGATTTAAAAAGCTATGGATGCGCCAACTAGCAGCCTAAAAAAAAATTTTGATGTTAAATTGCAACAAAGCAATGAGAATTTTTTTAAATCTCAAATTCTAAAACTGTGATATTTTGTTTCAAATATTTTGAAAAAAACTTTAAACCTCTTTAGTTTGAAACCTCATATATTTTTCATTGTAAGTTCGTTTCAAATGATTTAAAAAGCTATGGGTGCACCAACTAGTGATCTACAACATTTTTTTGAACTTCAAATGTAGCAAAACAATGAGAAAAGAATTTAATCTCAAAATCCAAAATTATGATATTATGAGTGATTTAAAAAGCTATGGGTGTGTGAACTAACGATTTACAAGATTTATTTGAAATCCAAATGGAATTAAATAATGACAAAACAATATAATCTCAAAATTCAAAACTATTTTAACAAATTTATCACCAAACATGAACCACCTTACACAAAATAACCCATATCCTCTTCGTTCTTTGACTAAATTGAGTGTTTTTTATAGCATTGGAAATGTTAAATGGAAGGCTACAAATTTATTTTAACAACAAAAAAAGGAGTAATGTGTAAAAAATCGACTTCCTTTAAAATCTTAAGTGAATGGTGGTAGGCCTATTTACCTTAGTTGAAATTAAATTGTAATTTTGGATTTTGAAATTAAGTTTTTTTTATCATTGTTTTGTTACATTTGGACTAAAAAGAGGTCTTGTAAATATTTAGTTGATACACCCATAGGTTTTTAGATCACTAAAAATGAGAAAGATATGGGGTTTGAAACAAGAGAAGGTTTTAAGTTTTTTCTTCAAAACATTTGAGACAAAATATCAATTAAATTGTAACTAAATATTTTATTACATGGTGCTTAGGCTTTGCTAAAGTAGGGCTAACCATTTGAAGTTAATTAAGTGTTTAATATCAATTAAAGTGCAATTATAATGCACCATAGGTCTACTTGCAAATTTTTTTCAAAATATTTGAAGCAAAATATCACAATTTTGAATGTTGAAATGATTTTGTTGTTGTTGTTTTGTTGCATTTGGAGGACAAAAAGGGTCATGTATGTTCCTAATCATAGGTTTTTAGATCATTTAAAATGGACTAAAAATGAAAAAAATATGGAGTTTGAAAATAAAAAGGGTTAAAAAATTTTCTTCAAAAACATTGAAACAAAATATCACAAATGTCTTCTTCCTCCTCTTCATGTTTTCTTCCTTGCTCCTTTGCTTTTGGTGTTTAGAGAAAATTTGTAATCCTTCAATTTGCACTTTTAATGACACAAAGATCATAATTGATTTGGTTAAGAAATGAAAAAAATATTAAAATTTGCAATGGTTTTTAGCCTTGTGTTCAATGTTGGGCGGTTCTAGGCACTTAATATCCAATTACTGACTAGACTAAAACAACTACCTATAATAATTAACTAGTTTAGTCTACTTACTAATTATTGTAGATAATATTAACTAATAGGGAATAATCTTCATAAAAATATTTAATTTATTGTAATGAAATTAATAAAATAATAAAACTTTGATAATAATAACTATTTAAAGATTACATTAACCGTAAAGATTGGGACAAATACATACATTAATCTAATAACATTATTATTTTCAAATGTTAAATCGTAATTAGTTTTAAGTTAAGTTAGATATATTTTTATATTTTTAATAAATAATAATATTATAATATGATCCTAACTTAGGCAAATAATTAATAGCTAATTAAATGTTTAATGTGAAACCTATAGTACACTTAAGGCTAAGCCATGAGGCACCTAAATTAGACATAGTTAAACCACATGTTTAAACCTTCAGTGCATGCCATGTGTGCAACTACTTAGTATTTTAATAAATAAATAATTCACAAATCAAATTAATCAGTAAAAAATTTAATGTATTTAATTATTTGGCAATTACTTATGAAATAATATAATTTTCTATTTACTAAAAAAATTAAATAAAAATATTTTTCTACATTTTAAAATAACCTTTTAAAATTCTAATGATCAACTAATTAAATAAAAAATAATTAGGTTTTAAATTGACTATTTAACAAAATAAATTATTAACTAGTTGGTATTCATTAATATTAACTAAATAATTGAACTATAATTAATATTTATCAATTATTAACCATAATTATATAGTTGGGATAACTGACCAACTTATAAAATGAGATGAGGCCAAATTTTTAATGGCTAATTTTCGATATGTGTTGGTGAATGGCAATGAACCATTTGTCTTCCCATCACAAGTCCAACAACTTTTCTATTCTAATGATTCTTTCAACCCATGGTGGAAAATTTTATTACATAAAGAGTCATGGAGCAAGCGCATGTTCCTAGACACCTATGGGGAGTACATTAGCACAAATGAATATGGAACTGTGTTGGATGCATGAAGGGCAATGCCAAATGCACCAACCACTCCAAGTAATGTTGGTGCAATACTCCTCTCTAGGGAAAAATCATTATTACTCAATGAATCAAGGCAACTTAGCCTTGAAAAATAATCCCAAGGAAGAAATTCTAGGATGTAGATGTTTGTTTCAATAAGCAAGGACATGTCAACTTAATGTTCCACACTTTTTAACCACTCCAATATCATGCCCGATGACTTTAGATAAAAATGTTTGTGTTTTCCCACTTTTGATCTATCACATCTAAACACCATGAAACATAAAATTTTCCAACAAATTTAGGGTTTTTAGTGGCAAGGTGCAGTGTAATTAAAGTTATTGACTTCAAAATTAAGGGGTTCTGAAATTACCAAAGTTGGAAACTAGTCACAACAAAGTTGTAAAAAAGTCACAATTAAGTTGAACCTAAAGTCAAATCAAAGCTAAACTATAATGGAAAACATAGACATTATTTCATTCATCAATTTTTCCAACATTCATCCATCCATAAACAAGGCTAACCAAGATAGCAAAATGGTCAACTAAATTAACATGGATGCAATTGTGAATGTGTTGGCAATGTGTAGTGCATAACACCTTTATTTTATGCATTATGGTGTCTACATTAAGATGCTGAAACGAAACCCATAGATGTATTTTGATTGGACCACCTAGTATTTTGAGATGGAAACTTTGAATGTATATAAGTGGGCATTGTGTAATGTGTTTTCATGTGGCAATTTTTATTGGTGACACACTGGATGTTATGCATTATGAGAAGAATATTTGTGAAAACATGTTGAAAATGATATTTGGGGAGAAAGACATAGGGGTGTAGTTATGTTAATAGGAGTAAAAAGTAGTTGTAACCACTATTTAATTATGTGTTTTTTTACACCAATTTTTTTAAAAAGAATTTTAACTTGAAAATAATTAATTTTTTTTGCACAATATCAAACCTAATATCTTATTCTATAAATGTCCAAAATATGAAATTATTTCATTAACATTTGGACCTTCAAAAATAATGTAAAAAGACTTGTAACCACTATTTTTAAGCCATAAAAAGACTTGTAAATGAATTTGGAAAACTTTGAAAATGACATTTTTTGGCAAATTTTTAACATAAACCTTGACAAAGTAATACATAAATTTTAAAAAAGAATTCAAAAGATTTTTTTGAAGATTTTTTTGAGAATATTCCCCAAAAGGCAATCACCTAAAGGGGCATTGGTGGCTCCTATTAACCCATTTGCACCCCTAATGGATGTCCGGAAGGATATGGAGGAGGTTGGCATCTGGCCTCAACTTTGGTTGCAACAAATGCCTAATGGCAATTACATAAAACCAAAGCCACCATACGTTATGACATGAGCAGAAAAGAAGGCCTTTCTACATGTTATCAACAACTTGAAGACTCCAACAAACATTGTAGTAACCTTGTGAAGGAGGGTAAAAAAGGATGGGAAAATTTCGGGGTTAAAATTTCATGACCACCATGTTTTGATGTAGGAGGTGTGTTAGTTCAAAAGTTTTACTACTAATTTTCCTTGTCTTAAACTACTGGGTTTTTGCCTGTGCAACCCATCAAGGTACCATGTACCCAATGGTCCAAGCCTTCTTGGTAGTCAACTTCATTACCTTACCATTTTTAATTAATGCCTTACTCTTTTCTGCACTTCCATCATTTATAGACAAAGTTACTTTCAAGACTCCTCAATTCTATATACTATATTATTCAACATAAATGCACACACAACACACACACACACACACACGCACACACATTATTTTTCATGAAGTTTTGTTTATTTACATTGTTTTTATACAACATTGGAATGCTTACTTCTCAAAACCGTCGAACCCTGTAAGTAATACTTTTGGTCATTTTTCTATAAGTATATTAGTTATATTAAATAAAGTATCATGGTTGGGGTCTTGTCTTATCACATTGTAGTAGATACCATGTAAATACAACAATGTGGACAACAACAATTTTTCATCACACCATAGAATGAGAGAAGAAACCAATTTATAGAAAAAAGAAGTTTTTATTATTCACCACCTCCAAAAATACACAAGAATGTGCATCTCTATCAAATCCTCCCTTGCAATAGTATCAACAACCCCCCCCACCCTAGACATTACTATTTTTTTTTTATAGTCCAATTAACAATTCTAGATTTTCACTATGGTAAGTCTAATTGTACTACTCGCTATGTCACTACATCTCAATTTGTTTACATATTTACTATTTTGTCAAATTGCTTTGTAGTATGTCAAATCAATTTATAGTAATGCCTAGTTTTGTCAAATTGCTTTGTCTATTACATACCGATTTGCTAAATAAGAAAATTTCTTTTCCTAACATTATCCCCTTCTTATCTCCTATAGTTCCTCACACAACAAGATTTCTAAATATTTGAAATGGTGTTAGGAAGTCATTTATTTCACTATATGATGATTCTACCATGTTTCTAGTGGTTGTGATAGTTTTTCTTTAGTAGTATTTTCGAGTCTCTCCCATTTTTAGTGGATGTGGAAGGCATTGTTGGTAATGCCTTAGCCTCCCAATATCCAGTTGAGTTGCCAACTTCTTCATTAAATGTTGTGTCCTTGCAATGGCAGCCTGTAGCATCAATGGATGTGTACTAAGATATGCATCTTTTGCCCAATTTCTTGTGTAATTGTAACTACTTTTCCATTGAATGGCCTCCATTGCTTAAGCACTTAGTTCTTCCATCTTTGTGAGTTCTTAGCAAGTCCTGATTGTCTACTTCCACTCCTCAAGGACTTGTTTTGCTAGGCTTACTACGTGATCCAATGCTTCACTAATGGGCGTCATTGTGAATGTCAGGTGTCCATATGTGGCGATTTGATGGCAATGGTAGTAGCTACAATATTCGACTTATAGTCTATAGTAAGATCTTAATGCATACAACCCGACATTCTCAACATAAAAACACTAGAAGTTAGATTGGGTGATCCTAATTCCTTTTGAAATTAGAAAATTAGAAACTAGTAAAAGCTTAAATATGTTCCCTAAAAGATATTTATATAAATCCAAACATAAGTAAAACATTCAAATAACAAAGAATATATAAAAGATTTACCATTGTTAAAGGCTACCATTTTTTTAGCTGGAACATGAAATTGAGCTTGAAAAATCTATCATAATTACGGCCTCCTTCTACATGCAATCTTCGATTCTAAAAACATGTTTGTAACCTTATGTACCCTTCAACATCTACCTAGAGTTGTGCACATAAGGATGCATTGGGCAACGAACTTGTATCTACTGGCATGGTCGAACTTTGGTAAGGATGGAGAATCAAGCTCCATGGCTCATCCTTCTGCTAGTCCCAAGAATGGCAATTGTCAAGCATAATAATCACCTTCATGGGCATTGAAGTTAGTTTTAAAAATAATGGTTGTTGATGCAAGAAAGTGTGTTTTAGACACATGATTCTGTTGGAAGAGGTGCCCATTGATGTGTAGCTTCTTGACCTTTGGAGGTGTGATTTTGTTGTAAGAGCAAGTTTTGGGTGTGTAGGATCTAAAGGTCAAAATCACACACAAATCAATGAAGCTTGACATAAAGAAGCTCACTATAAAGGTTGTAGGCTCACTTTGATGTTGTTTCTAGAAGATGAATCACTATGGATGAAGGGACATTACAAATGTGGGTTGTTTAAACATTACTAGCTTTAAACTAAATGATATCTTATATGACATTCATCCACATGCACATCTAGTACAATATATGATATTTCTTATCTAGATCAATTATCATTTTTTGCTAAATACCAACATCACTTGTGTAAACATCTATGAAAATTTGTTTAAGGTTCAAACGTATTAAAAGTCCATGAATTAATTTTATCCACGTGTACACAATATATGATTATCCATCCAAATGATATCATATTTCTAAATTAAATTTCAGAATAAAGTTAAAACATGACTACATTAGAAGGGCCTCAATATTTGATGCCTTCTTTATGCATTAAAAACCCCCAAGGATCATATAGGTGAAATAAAATTTATCAAACATATAATTTGGTCATTTTTTAGTCTAAATGTAGTAGAAGATACTCACCATGTTGGATAAAAGTAACACATAACACATCCAATCATTATTTAATTACACCTTGCCTTCCCTTACATAATAATAATCATTTTGTCTTTGAACAAGTTTTTGAAGTTATGACATTTGAGTGATCAAAAGCATGTTTGGATCTTGAAAAAAAGACTCTATTGCACAACCAAATTAAGACACATATTAAAGTATTTTTCAATGCCAAACCTCTATTCATCAATATATGCCCATGCACAAATTTGAAAATGAATGGGTTAATAATATATAAGATAAAGGACATTAAAAAATTCAACTAGGTTCAACATTACACTATTGAGTGTTTTGTATCCACTAAATGTTTAATGAAACATGTTGGAATTATGAAAAACTTATGTTGTAATTAACTTTATTAAATTCCAATGTTTAAAACTCAATAAAATTTCAAAATTAAGGGGGTGTAGGATTTTACTACATTCAACACAATCCTTGGTACATTTGTGCAGGATTGCACCCATGATACAAATGATAATGACACTTAAAAAACATAGGAAACAAAAAAATTGTCATATTTTTCAACGATGGACTTTATACCTTGCTCATGATCAATAAGTGAGGACATTAGACAAAGGGTCCTAAACCTAGGGTCCAACATTAAAGAAAGCATATTATGGGATTTTTTTTCATATTTTTTTAAGAAGGAAAGAAAAAAATCCGAAACCCTAACAACTTTTTTTTAATGTTGGAAACCAAACATGATAACTCAAAAACAACAATTGCATCTTCTTCATTAATTTGTCAAAAATTGTGAAATCAATTTCATCCCTTAATTTTATATTCATGGATATGATAGAATTTAATCACTATGAGAAACCATGTCCGTTGCAACATGTCCAAAGCAATTAAAAAGTTTTTTTATGCAATTAGATTACAACTATTTTTGGTTGAATTGGACAAGTTGTAATGGACATGATTTTCTCATAGTGAATGCATCACTTAATAACTAATGATCCCTAGACTAGTTTAGAATATAGCAAATATAACAAGACCAAGGGAATCAACAATACTATGATATATGTGTCATGTCAATAGAGGTGGTATTCTTGTAGTCATCTTCACAATATTTTGCCTATTGTAACATGGTTTAATAGTTTTTTTAAACTTACAAAGCTTCTTGGAAAAGGATAATTTTACTAGCAAATTCATAAAGGTAAAAACAAATGTTAGACTATGTATGGTAGGAATTCAAAAATTTCATCAAAAGTAAAAAGTTTGCCTTGTTTTCACTAAAGTGTTTAATTTCCTTGGGGAAAGACCTAAATTGACAAATGCCTTGTTCCATTTTTGCTTATTCTTTCCTAATTTTTTTGGCCAAATTATACACTTTTGTAAATCTCCTTGGGCAACTTTGATAAATACATGTGTCTTAAGTGTAAATTTAAACTTTTTCATATGTTGTTGCATATTATGATGCTTTAAAAAATGCATGATCAAAACAAGTTTGCTAAAAATGTTTTTTTTTTCCCCCCAACACATCACAGCTTACAACTAATTTTAGGGTTGTAATCATAGTGTTCAAGTTAGATCCCTCATCCTTGACATAAGCAATAATTTTCTTCCTCAACTCATAAGTGTCCAATAGTACTATCAATTTTTTGGCCAAAGTTTGTCCTCTAGTATCTATTGCTTCAAAAAGGCCAAGGGTAATGTGGTTTTGCTACTAATTAACCCCTAAAAAATTGATCACCCATATAAAGATATCATGTCCACCTTTTGACATCCACAAATCAAAGCTTGTAGTTGTAAAATGGCATTCTATTAAAGTTGGCAAAACTTTAAATTGTTTAGTTTTTTCCACTAAACTCGGTAGTAATTCATGAGAAAACTATTTTTTAAAAGGAAAAACAATTCTTGGACACAAATGCAAACTAAATGTTTTAAACTATAAATACTTTCCACAAATTGCAAAGGAAGATGGTTTTTGATAATTAGAAATCTCATATCCTCCAATAATTTTTTTTGCTACAAACCATTTTTTTTTTAAAGGTTCCTTTGTAGCAAAAAAATTGGATATGGAACTAATAGACATATTTGCTTTCTTCTTTGCAAGTTGTCTTTTCTTTTCTTTCAAAAGATTATTCACTTCTTCTTCAATTAAAAAACAAATAGAATGGTTCACATGTACATGTTTTCTCAATGCAATTATACCACTAGATGTGTTATATATGATCAATCCTCTTCTTGCTTGAGTTTTTGGATTTAAATTCAAAATTGGACTATTGTAACAAAGAATACATTGCATGGCTTGAGGAATTATTAAATCAACTTCTTTATTATCATTAACATAGTAACATGGCCAACATAATGCATTTCCATTATTTGGTTTCCAAAATAATCTTTTTGCATGTCATTTTTTCAAATTTTCTTACATTTTTTCTTCATTATTTTCTAGATTTTTGTTTCCTTCTATGTGGACACTTACATTTTTTTCAAGTTCTTGTAAACGTTCATCTTCCATCCTTACTTAATTCATGAATACATCACATGTATTTTCATTTTAAAATGATTTTTCCATGTTGAATTTGAAGTTTGAAATTACTTCATGATTAGTAGCGAAAAAAGTAAACAACTATATGATATACCAAAAACATTTACAAAAAAAATAACAATTTGTAATGGAATTTTATAATGGAGTATGACGTGTGTATTTTGCAAAATGAAAGTATATGAGAATCTTACCAAAAAATAAAATAAAACATTAAACAAAAAAATAAAACCAAATAACAAAACCAAATAACAATAAAAAAATAGAAAAGATAGAATGAAAAAAAATGAAAAAAAAACTTACTTCAATGGAGTCAACTATTGATTAGTTTAGTGCTCTAAGCTTTGACTTGCACAAAATAAGAGGGGAGGAAGTACCAAACTAACATCAGGGAAAGAAGAACATCACCAATGCAAAAAGAGCAACAACACCACGTAAGAAAAACAACATCAACACAAGAAAAACAGTAGCACCAACATGAAAAGAACAACACCAACATGAGAAGAGAAATAACGCAAAAAGAACAACAAGACCATGTGAAAATAACAACAACACCAATGCGAGATGAGCAATAGCATCGATGTGAGAAGAACAACAATAATATGATAAAAGCAAGAAAAACAACACACTTGCAAAAGAAAAAAACTTAGGTTCTTATAATTAGTCCCTTAACCCTAACCCTAAACAATGCATCCACGTCACAAGCCAACGACTACTATTTAGGAAACCTTAAGTTGGCACATGAATCTAAGAATTGGATATAGGTTCTATAAAAAAACATGTTCAATTCTCAAAAAAAATAAAAATGAAACTAGTTCTCATGACCGATTTTTTGTTCATATGAAAACTTGAAATCGGTCTTCACTTTGACTTTCACATGTAGTGGTGCCAACTAGTTTTCTTTGGTAGTTTGTATGGCATTTTGATTGGTAATACTTCATGTCATAGTTTTACAACAACAGATGATGCAACAACATGAAGATGTCAAAACAATGTTTTATGTTTAAGTCAACAAATGAAAGTGTTCACTCTTCACATATGCACATTGTGGAAATATGATCAAATTGAGGGCTTTATGCAAAGGCAACTCATGGGTTCATACTTTAAAGAAATGTTTCGGCAATGCACCAAGTTGCATTTTTGTACTCTTGAGTTTTTGCAATTGTGTCAAAAATTGAGTGCATCTTTGTAATGCACATTTTAGATTAGCAATTCCTTTGGAGACTAAGGTTGCTATTGCTTTGGCTCATATTGGTAGTGGAAATTCTTTACAAATGGTTGGTGAAGTGTATGGGAATACTAAAAGTACAATATCCATTACAGTTCGAGAATTTTGTGAAGTAGTTTCTAGACATTTAAAACCCATTATCTTTATGAAACCAGCAAACATAAGGATTAAGCAAATGATTTCAAAATTTGAAGTTTTACATCACATTCCATACATCATTAGAGTCATTGACGTCACCCATATTCCAATTATTGCTCCTTCTATAGATCCTACATCTTATCATTGTAGAAAAGGATTTTACTCATTTTTACTGCAAGGGATTTGTGATGTTGAATGTAAATTTTCGGACTATGATTTTGGTTGGGCAAGAGGCATGCATGATTGGGCCTTATTCCTAAAAATTGACATTGGCAAGCATGTGGTGAAGGGAAAGGCTTTTCCTTATAAACTAATTGGGGATGTAACATACCCAATTCGGCCTTGGTTTTGGTGTCCTTTCAAAGGTGGAAATAGTGAATTATCACCAAAGAAAATGCATTGGGATTTCATCCAATCAAGTACACGAATGGCTATTGAAAAGGCTTTCGACATGTTGAAGGGGAGATGGAAAATTTTATTTAAAAGGGTTGATCCACCTTTGAGCCATGTTCCAAACCTCATCATCGTTTGTTTATCTTTACACAATTCGTGTATTATCCACAAGGATAACTTCAATATGCAATGGGTTGAAGAGGCAATTTGTGAGATGGAACACATGAAAGAGGAAGTTTTTAGAAATTTGAAGGAAACAATTGTGTACCACATTACGGAACAAGCCATCCAAGACATGAAATGGTTGGGAAATCTTATATAAACAATAAGAATTTGGTCTATCGTATGAATCAGACCCATAAAAAGTTGATTTGGAGAGTCCTAGCCAAAGTAAATTAAAAAAAAAAAAAGGAAAAAGTTGACAAGGAGCTTCTTAAAAAAAGTACATGTCATTTACAAATTGCTAAAACTTTATATCAAACAAGCTTGCAAGGAAATTACAATCTTGAATCTTCATCTTCTGATGAAAAGCTCTAGTACTAGCTGATTAAAAATGATGATAGATGTGGTAGAAGCCTTGATGTATGAGAATCCTAATATCAAAGCTTTCCAATGAAAGCTGCCATGTGCCCATCCATCTTTTCCAATGAAGTTGTTGTCTTTGTAAAATTTTGCATTAAAGCTGTGCTATTTTCTGTAATGGTTTAAAACATGCCTTACATATTATCTTAAAACTTGTTCTTCACTTTTCTAATAGAATATGGAGTGACCATTGTACCTTCTTCAATTTTTTCCTTATCATTTTGGTTGTTAACATCAAATGTTTCTACACTTGTGGTTGAAGTTGACATAGCCTTGGTGAATTGACCCTTGTGGTGGTTCCAATGATCCATAGCCTCATAGAATTTTCCTCCATGTTTATTGTTCCCAAACACTTCATTTATAATCTTCTCAACTTTGTAGTTTTTCAAAAGAGTCATATACTTCTTCTTGTAAGCATAAGTTGATCTTGAAAAGCTCGGAATGGCTATTGCCATGCGGCAATGTAACTTGTGCCAAACATTTACACCTACATTACATAAAAGACACATAAGAAATTGAAACGAAGACTAAAATTGCAAGAAGGAATTGAATTCAAGGTCTAAAATTGAAATAAAAAATTGAAATAAGAAATGATTTCAGAATTCAATTCAATTTCAAAATTGAATTCAAGGTTTGAAATTGAAAGAAACAATTACAATCAAGAATCAAACTGTGACAAAAAAAAATGATGACCTAAATTGAAAAAAACATTTGATATGAAGATTGAAATTGTAATAAAAGAAATTGAAATTAGAACTAAAATTGAGACCAAGACTAAAATTGTTAAAGAAATTGAAATAAACCTCAACCCTAAACCAAAAAATTGAAATTGAAACAATTAGAATTTCAATTCACCTTGTTTTCTAGCATTCTTCATGAAATCCTCATCCATCTCTCTATAATAGATGTCAAACTTTCCACATTGGTTGGAACCCATTTTTTCTTGCCCTCATCTTCTTCTACCCCTTCATCGTCTCCATTTTCTTTTTTCAAATCTCTCAAAACAAACTCCTTTTTTATTTGACGCCCACAGCCTCTAGTACTACCTTTTTTGGAGGAAGCAATCAAAATCTCTTCACCTATGTAAACCTTTTGCTTCCCTTTTCCCCTGCCTAGGTCACTACAAAATATTGGAAGGGAACTTTTAATTGCATGTGCTGAAAACCCTTCACCACAAATACTTTGTGATGGTATCCTTTCACCAAAGATATCTTTTGCAAGTGTATATTCTTCCATTTTTCTAGAGAAGGTGAAGAGACACTTGAGAAGAAAAGAGAAGATAAAAAGTTGTTTGAGAAAAAAAAGCAAAGCAAAACCCCTAAAGTTGGCTTGGCCCGAAATGTTAAAAACAATGTAGGGTTTTGAAGCGATGTTTCCCTTGGGATGAGCCCAAGAATTTCCCTCCATTTTTCATGCGACATGAGATCCACCTAGGATAAGAACCCTAATGGGCTTGGGCTTGTATCTAAAGGGAAGTTGAGCCAATAAAACTTACCAACCAATACAAATGTTCCAAAATCGACCCAACTTTTGGATGGCGCATAGTCTAAAGTGCCCCTTATTAAATTTTGAGTATTTTCATCATTAAAATTCAAAAACATTTTTTGTAAGGTAATTGGGGTGTGCTTTTGGTACTAATGGAAATCCCTCAATGAGTATGGATGCACATTATGCACCAAGGTGATTTCATTATTTTCAGACCAAGGTTGAATTTCAAGTAGTTTTGTCATTCAAAACTCATTAAAAATCAAAATCACACAAATGTATATACTTCATAAAACTATGTTAGGATATGTGCTCAATAGCACAGGCCACACTAGTTTGTATCATAATAGGATGGGCTACCGATTTATCATAGACTTTAATAATTATATATGTGTGTGATTATATCTATACAAACATTGCATGGATGGAAGAAATGAGGATTTTCCATAGAAATGTTAATTAGTTTCACTCCTTGACAACTATTTTGATCAAGATTATTAGCAAGGTGTTCAAAATTATTTTGTTTGAACTTTCTAACCCACCCCTCCTCTCATCCTTAGTATACCACCGCTCAACACCACCATAC
>Ga0116229_10005294_pt1 | contig 21101 bp, 12 predicted proteins | sample S1TSphgellanicum_3_FD_87313 | JGI IMG/M metagenome (GOLD analysis project Ga0116229, IMG submission 87313) | Host-associated microbial communities from peat moss isolated from Minnesota, USA - S1T2_Fc - Sphagnum magellanicum MG | ecosystem: Host-associated > Plants > Peat moss > Unclassified...
CCAGCTGCACTTTCCGTTTCCTAACTGTGGGTCTCTACTTTCTCCAGCTAGCTAGTGAACAACAAGTCTTTCATCTCTTGTGATCTGTTAGATCTAGACATACACACGCACTCTCTCTCTCTAGAGTTCACTTCCACCGTCTTCCGCTACTAAATCTAGTTCTCATCCCGGGCACTAGCTAGCTGGAATCAGAGTCCTACTTTCCCTGAGCTGCTGCTGCTGCTGCTGCTGCATCACCTAGCTCCATTCTCGGACTCCCCGAGGTCTAGTCCTTTTTCTCTCATTTTCTACACTTTGATCTGCTGCTGCTAGCACTACTAGTGTATCAGTTATACTACTTTACAACTGTGCTGCAAGCTGCTTCTGCATATTAATGCAGTAGTTCTCAGATCATTGATCTCATTGTACTAGCTAGCTAGCTTTGCGGCTAAAAAAAATCCGTGTACGCATTGTTTGTGATTGTTGTTTTTGCTTGTTTGTTCAGGATCTAGATCGATCCAAGCAGTTTCAGTGTTGTTGATCTCAAGAGTAGCTTAATATTATCAATTGCTATTAACGAAAATGCGGATCTGATCAGGATTGCTTCGGCGGATTCATTTGCAGGCATTGGACTAGGAAGAAGAAAACAGATAGACAGATCAATCCCGCGGGCGAGAAAGAACAACCACTGCAAGGCACGATGTCGAAGTCTCGGAAGACGTGCAGTTTAGATCAAATGCAGCAGCTGATGCTGGTGGTTGTATTGGTGATGACAAGTGTGGTGCACTCGGTGTCAGGACAGAACCTGACGGCGGTGTTACTGGGATTCTCCCAGTACTCCCAATTCAACAGCCTATTGAGCAGCACGGGAGTGGCGCAGCAGCTAGCAGGGTTCAGAACCTACAGTGTCATGCTTCCCAGCAACGATGTACTCACTCCATGGCTGGCTGCCAATTCCAAGTTCACTACAGGGGAGATTGCCGACGTTCTCAGATACCACGTTCTGATGAATTACTTCACAGTGGACGAGCTGCGAGGTCTCAACGCAGGCGAGAATGTGACCACCTTGTACCAAGACACTGGCAACGCATACGGACAAGACGGCATGCTCACCATCACCGATGGAACTGGCGGTGAAGTCTTCATTGGTCCTGTGGGCGTGACACCTACAGTGCAAATCCTCACCAACATCACCCAGTTCCCTTACAACTTGACCATGTTCAAGATCAGTGGAGTTCTAGTCCCCTTGGGATTGGTAGCCTTGCCGCCATCTCCCACTCCTGCTCCTGTTCCAGCTACAGCTCCAGTACCTGTCAAGGCTCCTGCAAAGGCGGCTCCCACTCTTTCTACTCCTGCTACCAAGGCCACAGCTCCTAGCCCCAATGCAGCAACTGCTCTGCTTGTACATCAGTACAGTTACATCTTGCTGCTCTCTTCGATCATGCTCTTCTCAGCAAGTTTTCTGTTGAACCTCTAGTTTGTTGCAGATGGCTGACGATGATGATCATCAGCAGCTCTCATGGAACTGCATCTGCAATTCACGGTGGTATTCATGCGAGGAGGAAAAAAATTTACCAATGATCCATGTGCTCAAGGGACGTAAACTAGCAGCTAGTAATACAGCCGGGAATCAGGCCGATCAAGCTCCACAAACTCTCCACAATCCAAGTCTGCAACTTTTTAGTACACCAGATCCAGACTAGATTCGTTGTATTTTCTTCTTCATGTGTTCAAAGTGTTGAAGCAGATGATGATGATGATGATGATCCATTCCCTAATGAGCAGCAGTTTTCAGAAGATGTGTTTTTCCCCCCATTCATTGTATTACTGCACCCGAGTAGCTAGGACTCCTGAAATCCTGATGAATTCATTACAGCTTCCTGTTGCAGCTAGCTAGCTAGCTAGCTTGTCCATCAAGACTGCTGCTGGTTTATTTAGTGATCCTGTCCCCAGTACTGGTAGCTAGCTAGAGAGTGAGTGCATCAGAACTTACAAAGTCCTCCCTTCTTTTTTTTCTCTTCTTAAATAAAACTATATTTTCACTTGGTACTGTTAATCTGCTGATCTTCTAGTGCATGATTCTTATAAATCTAGCAAAAGGTTTGGAAACTTTTCTGTTGATTGAATGCTCCCAGGCTAGTAGCTCAATTAAGAATTGCAGCCAGCTTGTTGATCTGCTTCAGATCATAATTTCCTAGTAACACAAATTAGGTTCATGTGTTGATCATCATTCCTAGCTTAACAACAGTACTGCACATTGAATTCTTTTTGTGATTGTTGTGGTGATGAGTGAGTTTTGGGTTACTGCAATTTCCAACAAAGGAACTGACAGTTGCAAGCCATTATTCCCTAGGGGAGAAATTATTCAGGCAGAGTAATAATAATAATAAATAATAATAATAATAATAATACCATATATATAATTTGCATGTTTAAGGTACTACATGTGATGTAGGTCTACAAGAGCAATTTTTGGCCGTAATCATTACGGCCTGGTACCTTATTATTATTATTATTATATGATGTGGCTAGTTCATTCATCTAGCTGGCTGCACACATGAAGAGCTCGTTGTGATTTTTGACCTCTGAAATTTTGGTTTTGTTGGATTTGATAATGCTCTCACCCGGAAAAAGACAAACTGAATGATTGTACCTACTTCATTTGCATGTTGGTGGCTGTTAGTTCGGTCTGGCCACTGTACATTATTGTGGTTGGATTTGGGCACGACTGAGTCCCAGAAGAAGGTGGGGTGGGGTGGGGTGGGGTGGGGTGGGGGGAAGGGGGAACCAGACAACAACCAACAACCAGCAGCAAACCTGCATCCATTTTGGCTTGGCCTATTATGACTCAGTTCCAGTGGATAAACCTCACCTGAGTTAGCTGATGTGTGGGCAGTTTTACCCTAGATAACTTATCTGTCAACAAGTAGGCCCCTGTAGGTAGGCAAGTAGGTAGGTAAGTAGGTAGGTAAGTAGCTGATAGGACAACAGATGCCACTAAGGAAGTAGAATAGATGCATTTAGATCTGTTTATAGTAAAGTAGGTAAAAGGCAAATGGGTTGCCAGTTAGTAGGTACTATTGAATGCTGCAACTGAGCTTACCACCTTAGGTCAGGTAGTGAACTGCTGGAACCCAATAGAAATAGTGGCCCTGAAAACATTGAATGATTGCTCTAATGTCACTCTACTGTGAGTGACCCCCAAGTGTTGGACAATAGGGTTTATATAGGTAAAGTATTGTGCCTCTTCACTAAATGGGTCATTGGGTCCACCAATTGGCTCTTATATGTATGTTTTCTTCTAGCCCATCTCAAAGACTGAAAGCCCTCCTGATCTCTGTGTCCCTAACTGATCAGGAGTGTGAGCTACCAAAGACCACCAAAATTTAGTACCAAATGGCCTAGGCTATTTACCTCTAAGTTGTCAGTCAAATGGGTTTTACACTTCAAGGAATGTGTCCATTAAGCCAAATCCCACAATTGACAATTTTTGAAACTAAAAACTACACAGCTTTATCTGATCAGGATCATGCCAGTGTTAGGCATTTTTAGGGTGGCTTGGCTCTGCATCTTTTTCTTGCACATGGTCTCCTGCACATCATTTCACACATCATTTCATGCATCTAATTGGGTGTACAACTTTGCCTGGTCAACCATATGCAACAATCACTAGGTTGGTAGTAATTTGAAACCAATCATGTGTGAAAAATGTTGAACCTACATTTATTAGGGGAGTGTAATGGTTAGGATCAGGGCTTTTTTTCTTTTTTTTTCTTTTTTTTTCCCCCAAATTTTGTGATTTCAAAAACTTAGTCAAAGTAGTCAATTAAAATTTTCAAAAAACATATAAATTCCCAAATTTTGCAGATTTTTCAAATTTTTAGTTCACTGGTTTGGAGTTAAGGACCAGTGTTGTCTGGTTCATTCTTTTTCAAAGTGCCTCCAGTCCTGGTTTTGACACTATTTTTCAAATTCAAGAACCTCTGGGCCCAGTTCCAAAACATGGCCCAGTTTCGGGTACACATTGCACACTATCCAAGGTTAGAAATTGTATAGGTATCAAATTTTACAATCAATTAAAACTCAGATTTGTAATCTATCAGATTTTCTACTTACAAAATTCAACCTTCTTGCTAACTTTTCAAAAAAAATCGTCTATCTTACTTGAAAAGCTTGCCATGTTTTGAAGAATCTTTATTCATGAGTCTAGATTCAGTTTCGATTATTGCAAAAGGCCAATCTCACAGTCTGATCCTAGTCTCACTTTCCATCTAGAGAGGAGTCAATTCAGGTCTGGGCCATATGAACTTGAAGTTTCAATTTTAACACTTCAAAACCAAAGAACATGCCAACACTTGTCACAACTAGGGTTTTGTTTTGTGGTGAATTTTTGTCATTTGGTGACAAAAATAAATGGGGACTATAGATCATAATCAAATCTAGGATTGAAACTATTTATGTTTATTACATAACTATAAAAATTTATGTTTTTGTTTGCATAAATATTCTCTTTTCTTTTTATTTTTTATATGTAATTAGTATGTCACACCATTTTCCTACCATGGATTTCACACATGTATAACTATGCCAAAATTATTCAAAATTAAAATTTCAATTTTTTTCACAATTTTATTATATTTCATAGGATAACTTGTTTCTTAAATCAAGGTGTCTCCAAAGGTCGTAAACATTCGCTTATGTACTAACCAAAAGGAAGTTAAACAAAAAATTTCCTAAAATCTACACATCATATGGTTCCCTATGTGATTCAACATGCACATTAATGTGCCTAAGATTTTTCACATGAATTATCATATGTGAATCAAGGCATATTAATGTGCTTAAGATTTTTCACATGAATTATCATGTGTAAGTCAATGCACATTGATGTGCTTAAGACTTTTCACATGATTTTTCACATGAATTATCATGTGTGAATCAATGCACATTAATTGAAATTATGACTAAATCATAATTCAACTATAAAATCCAACTAACAAGTAAATCATCAAACTTAATTGTTAAGTAATTACATAAGTAATAGTCTAATTACATCAAGTTACATGACCATTACTTATCCAAAGGATTTTTTGAAAAATGGCCCAAAGTGTACATATTTTGAAAAAAATAAAGTGAAACTTAACATATTTAGGGCATACGTTATTATATGTCACAAGTATATAACAAGGTTTGAAAAAAAATTATATTTTTGTCTCCAACCTTTTAGCCAAATTTGGCTAAGTCCTCTTGTGAAGGATAATAAATCCACCTACCTCATAAAATTCAAAAACAAAACCCTGATTAAAAGTGAGGACTTAAGAACAACTACCTTTACATAAATCATTATGAAAACCAACAATTGTATTACAACAATTATAACTTTTCTACCCCTTGGTACATGCAAAAATGGATAAATTTTGCACTTTTGCATACATCATTAGCCTAAATTGGAATTTATTATAAAGCATAATAAATTTTTGAAAGGTTGAGATTGACATCCTATCACCAAAATCCACAAAATCTACCTACCTCTATCTATTGAAATGAACCAGGTTTATTGGGCGCTTCCCCCAAAGGGACAAGGATTATCACATTAGATCCAACTTTTGAAGTTTTACCTTTTTAGAACCGATTTCACATTAGGTGAATCAATTTCTTTGGTGAAAGTGTTTAAACTATTTAGATTGGAATGGATTTTTTTGGTGTTCAGAGTGTGGACACAATAGGTAAATGTACTACATCTTATCTATTGGCAAGGCCAGTGTGTTGCAATGCCTTGTTGGCCTTGCCTACCGAAGCGAAGATATTTTGTTTTAAATTCATTATAAAGTATAATAGCTTAAAGGATTTTGGCCCCCATGTAATAATAGGTTTATTTTTATATGAGGATTTTTGAAAGATGACATTTTGGCTTGTGTTCAAACTTGAAATTAATTATAAAGTTATAATATATTAAAGGATTTTGGTTTTTCTTTTTAAGATTATATTTTTGCATGGTGAAATATTTGAATTTCCATAATTCTTTTTTTACCTAAAGATATTTTTTTATGTAAATGGCAAAGGCCACAATGTGACACACCCCTTGTCATCATTAATCTTATCAAATTATTTAGGTCCCCCTAGGTGAAAAAAAAAAAAAATTCCTTCCCCACCACCCCTCCCTGACCCCTTCAACCCTCCACCAATTTACAAAAATTTGACTAGATGTTTTGGGCAATCAAAAATATTCAATCCACCTTACTTTATTTATTTATTTATTTAGGGTGAGATAAACATAGTTTAAATGCCCTAGCCACATGCCAGATATAAATTAACATCATTGGGATTTTATTTTATATTTCATGTAGGCAAATTCCTATCAAACTCAAATTGGTCACCTAGTATTTTAGTGTCAAAAAAATGTTATCACGAATGTGACATGGCTATTTGTTTCATCAATAACCACCAATTTTAATTTGTTGAAAATTTAAAAACAAAGAACCATGAATCATTCTTGAAATGTCCAAAAACTATTCTTTTTGGGTCAAAAATCAAAATAACTTAAAAACAAATGTTGAATTGAAAATCAAAATAAATAAATATTTAATAAAGGTTTGTTGAACTTGCCCAAGTATTATGGTAGTCTTATGACACAAATAATTTTTCATACTAAATGTCATGTGTGTGTTGAAACTTGATCTACTACTTTGGTAATAAGGTTCAATGGATCCACAATTCCAAAATGGAAGAAGGGAAAAAGGATGGTGTAACAAGAAGAGGTGGTGTGTGTAATTTTGGATAAAGTAACATGTTGCAAAGGTTAATGAAGCAATTGATAATAATGTTTATATATATATATATATATATATATATATAATTTAATTTTATAAGTTTTTATGGTGGATTTTTGCATTTATTGCATGTTGCAAGATTAGCACCCAACATTTTTGAAACTAACAAAATCATACACATGAAAACATGCACACAAATGTTCAAGAAAATTCACGTACAAACCACAAAAATCCACATTCAAAACACACAAAATAATCAAATGTTTTTTCTATGTGTTTTAAAATCTCAAAACACTAAAAATGAAACTCTAAAACCACACCATGAAAATTAATCCCCCAAACACAAAAAACTTAAATTTCATTGACGCTAAATCAGGTTCCAACCATGAATAATAAATGATACAAAATTAATGTCCTACAACAAATATGTGATAGTTGTTGTGTTACAAGATCGACACCCAACAATATCAAAATTAACAAAATCATACACATGAAAACATGAACACAAATCACACTATAACTAAGGTCAAGATTGTCCTCCACAAGTTAGCCAAATCTATGATCAAATAAAACATAATGTGATAAGGTAATTCATGAAAAGTCTTTGGTTCCAAACATGATGAAATCAATAGGTTGGGTGCAATGTGAGCCCCATCATTACTTACCTAGTTGCAATCCTTTAAGTTGAACCAATTACAAGTTACAACCTTCCTTGATCATCCATTGTCCCAATCAAGAACATATCTATGTCCTAATATTGAAATCTAACACAAAATAAAAACAAGTATAATTGGTGCATTGTGGACACACCCAATCTCTTGTTGGAACCTTCACAAATGGTGGTGTAAAACAAGCCATATGTCATCCCGTGGAACAATGGTAACAAACCAAAATGGTTACTATGCCTCATGATTCTCCACATAATATGCATTGCAAACTCGTTGGGATTATGGCTAATGATGGATCCACTTGGCCATCCACATGTGGAAGGTGACATGGTGCATAATTCCACATATGGTCTTTTCATACTCAACCACCCTAACCTTCCAACTACAAAATCCCAAAAGGTAAAACCTTTTTCATATGTAGAATGACACAACCAATTGTCACATCCAATGTGGTAGGTGTTGTTTAGTACAAATAAACATAATTTCCAAGTTCAAACCTCTAAAGTTTAAGTCAATATCCACCTCCCTTAATGGTGCATATAGTAATGTATTTTGGTGTTGTGCAATGGGGTCAAAATGAATTCAAATTCAAACCAAAATCTATGTCAAAAGGTGAATTTTCTACAATTTGTTTTTATATATGTCTATGTGGTGCCATTTTAATGGCATGTTAATAATGGAAAGTTGTGTTTCATCACTACCATGGATGTTATGAAATCTAACTTAAATAATTACATGTTCCAATTTTGAATTTTGGTTAGAGCAAAAGATGTTTAATAATTGCATTCAACATTAATTTTCATAATACAATTTTTTTAATTTTCAAAAATGTTGTGTTTTCAAAAATTCAAAATCTATTTAAAATTCATCAATCCTTTACAAGATGCAAACGTGGTGCAATGTATATGGAGTTTAGAACAAAGTTGTACCATTTATAATACAAGAAACCAAAGTTTTAAAATGTTAAAATCTTTGGGTGTGATTTGAAATTGTGATCATGTTTTAAAATGAAATGCAAAATTTGGCAAAATTTATGCATTTTTTAAAAATCATAGTTTTTCAAAAATGATTAACAAAAAACATGTGACATATTGGGGCAATTGTAAATGTGATAAATAAAAAGTTGCAAAAGAATTCATTTGAAAATTCCTTTTTATGAAAAGTATGTTTTTTGACAAGGACCTAAAAAGGATAATACTCCTTAATCCCAAGTAAACACATTTTCTCATTAAATCTCATTTGGATCCAATGGCCAAAATCTCCATTGCCATAGGCATAATTTTTTTTGAACAAGGTTAAATAATGTTTACAAGTTTGAACCCACAAGTTAAAATCATCTAAATTAACCACATGACCCACATCCCTAAGAAATAGATGCTAGTAATTGGGGTTCATAATCAAAAAGTAGAAAGTAAAAGAAAAATGAACCTAGGGATGCTTCCTTGTTAAATTGGTATCCCATGGCCAACCATACAATTGTATCCATAGTCATTTGCTTTAGATGATCATGAGAAGTAATCCTATAATTAATAAGAGTTAGTTCACACAATTCCTAAAATTCTTCTCAAAATTTTGTGCCCCAATCCATGAATATTTATGCTAGAACACCAAATCTACTCAAGACTAGAAATGTAAAACACCAAAAATGCATAAACAACCCTCTCATTACTTTTGTCCTAGAATGAAACCATTTTAATCCACTTGGAAAAATGTCCAATCATAGCCAACATGTATCGGTTATAACAAATGGTTAGGCTCAATGGCCTAGCAAATCAAAATTCCATTGATATCCAAACCCCACGATTGACAAATGTTGTAAGTATGAAATGTGTGCATTAAATGATGCATGAACTTAATCATACACCATGCATTGTGAAACAAAATGTTGAACCTTCAACTACATGCCTCTCCACCAATATTGGCCTAAAATAAATTATAAATTTGACATCCCCCAAAATGTCCCAATTCTTCATGGGTATGTCTCACAAGGTTTTTCTGCAATTCTACATGTGGTACTACACATACATGCCCATGCAACCATAATCTTAAAAAATATTGTCTTTTCCAATGATATATTTTCACCCTTTGAAGAACCTAGTCTTTTTTAATAAATATCAATCCCACAACCAATCCCCCTATTTGTAAGTAGGTCAACATTTGGGCATCCCCAAAAATGTCCATAAGTCCAATGTCATCAAATTCCACATTTGAATCCCCAAAAGTGCTTGAAGATTCAACTTGAACTTAGCATGATCCTTTTTAGCAACCATTTGCCAAAATGTAAAAGAATGAAACAACATGCTAACCAAGCACCACTATCTCTAAATTTATCTCCCCATGCCAACATGCCCCCGGTGGTATCTAACTCATTAGAACTTGGGTTCCAATTCAACCCAGTTACATTTTTGTTATTTATCCCAATGCAATGTGTAACATCATAATCATATTCTTGAAAAATGGGAACCCAATTTGTTAATTCCTTATGAGCCAATTAGATTCCATTAACCATTTCAATGCTTGATGATTAGTCACCAAGGTGAACAAACCACCAAACAAATAATACTAGAACGTGGCAACAACCCAAACAAATGCAAACATTCCCCTTCATATGAATTATATTTGGCCTCTACTTGGTTATTGCATTAACTTGCATAAGCCATCACAAATTCCCGACTTTTTCATCAAGTTGTGCAAAAATTATTCCAAGTTTCAAAACACTCCAATTTGTATGTAATTGGAAAGGAATGAATGTTAACCTATTCAATGGTGGTGGGTAGCCTTGTTTCATGCCTAACCATTAACCAAACCAATTATAACCCCAAGGTTCATAATTTTTCACCTTGGGTTTCCCACGACATAGTATGCACAAGTTTTTGATAAATCAACTCATAAACATGCATTTGTTTTAGGGTATTGGTCAATGATACACAATTTGACAAACCCCTAAACCCTAAAGCCCTTTTGAAAATAAGTAATAGCCCAACCAAGATATGACAAGAAACATGCACATAACCCAACAACACTAGATAAAATTTTGATAATTCTAAAACAATAATTGATAGAAGATTCTAGAAGATGTATATTTTTCTAAAAGAATAATTGGCTAATAGAAGTTTTTTTTAAAATGTGGTCAACAAATTTTTTTGAAATGTTATCTACTACAAATTTATAGAAAGCTTAGTTGATTGAACTTTTCAAAAGGTTGATGATCTTAAAAAAAATTTGTTGAATAATGTAAGACGAAATCTAGAAGGCACCATCCTTTAATTTCACCACAACAAGTTGTGACATTTATACTTTTAGTTCATCTCATGTCTAATTTACATCATGCCTTGTTCAACCAATAAAGTTGTTTAGTTCTTATTCATTATCAAATTCCTTGTTTGTTAAATCTTTTAATTTTTTCCAAATCACGTTTTTGTTTGACAAATTCCTTAATAATTATTAACCCTTGTTCATCAACCAACTACCATGTTTGCTTAATTAATGGGACAAAAAAAATTAATCAACTATGTTCAACCATGTTGGTTGACTAGTATGGATGAACACCAACAATCATGCAAATTATGGATGATTTTTAATCTTCATGGATGAAAGCACCAACTTTTTAGAAAGGGAGGCATGGGGGAGGTTAAGATTGGACCCCCCACCCCCTAATCTTGCACCTACACCCCAAAGCACATGAACCAAGCTCATGTGTTGAACTTGCTAAATTTGACAAGCTTCATGATCATGTTAGTGATAGTGGGCTTGAATTCCAGCTTTTGCACACCGTCACCCCTTTGCTCCTTATTACAATTATGATTATTGTAGCTTTTACTATTTATTAATGGGTGTGGTAATGACGAAGGCATTCAAGATGAAAAAAATGACAAATGGTTATAGTCAACATTCATTGGCCAACTTGATGGAATTCAAAGCCTCGTCAACAATAGGAACGATTCAACCTAATTATTGTTGTTGTTACATTGTGGTCAATCACATTGGTTAGTTGGGTAATTAGTTTTTTGCTATCTAGTTAATTAAATATTGTTACACAAATCCATAGTGAAAACAACAAGGCCTAATGACAATGGTAGTGGCACAAGTTGGTTAGTTGCACTTCCCAAAAACTTTTTTAAAAAAGAAATCCCTACTCTCTCATTTCAAGGTACCAAGCCACATTTGGGTTCAATTCCCAAAGGAGTGATGAACAAAAATCAAGATATAAACACCACCTTCACATTCAAAGTTTATGTCAATTCAAAAAATAAATGAAGTTTGATGTTAACTACAACTCCTACCTCCAATTACAACACCTTATCTTGCAAAACTATTTTCCAATGGAAAAACAAAAAAAATGGCCAACAACAAAATAATCTAGAGTAGCACCATCATATAAATTGCATCTTTCATGTTTCAACAACACTCATGTGCAAACCATAGGAATACAAGTTCAAAACACACAAAACAATCACATGTTTTTCTTGTGTGTTTTAGAATTTCAAAACATGAAAAATGATACTCCAAAACCACACCATGGGGATAAACCCCCAAACACAAAAAAACCAAAATCACTTTTAGTTTGCACTAAAATTTAAAGATAAATAACAAAAAAATAATAATAATGTCTTTAAAAAAACTTAACACACCAAGCAACCTAGTCTTGTTTTTATGTAAGATTTTGTGAAAACCTAAAAATAATTTGCCAAAAAAGTAGGGGTTTTAGACTAAGTTTGTCAAATTTCACTACAACAAAAGGTGTCCTTGTATGCTAAGTGATTTCATTGGATTTTGACTGAATTCATTGGTCATAGTGAATAGGACCTAGTGGGGAAGCAATGAATTCGTTGGTTTAGTGAATAAGAACTAGTGAATTGCATCGACATTTTGTAGTAGTGTTTAAAAGGCTTGTTCCCAAAACTATTGGGAAACTAAATAATGATGCAACATTTTTTAAATGAAAAAAAAATCATCAACATGGCCAAGAAAAAAAATAAAATTGAAATATTTGCCTAGATTTACTATAAAAACATTTGCCAAAAAAATGAAGGGGTACATGCATAAATGGGTGGACCAATTTGGGTCATGTAATCCAATTTTGCTTTGTGGTTGCCATTGTTATGCCCATGTTATTTTATAAATCCTTGAAATTTATTTTAAATGAATTTGATTTAAAAATCTTAACTTGAATATTTACATGATGCACATTGAAATCATTTTACAAATTTTAAAAACTCATAAAATGGATTTTTGAACTCAAAACTCACGGACTGTACCTCTAACTACCATTTCTTTATGGACTATGATATAGTCCATTGATTGATGGGGTGTGTGTTTGGGACTTGAAATTAGTAAGATATCGTAATAAGGAAGCTAAAAATTTAAAAAAGAACTAATTGAATTTTAAAATTATACTTATGTATTTTTGAATGGGCTAATTAGGAGCATTTTTTTATAAATCCATATCATATTGGAAGAAGGGGTGTTTATGGTATTTTTTATTAAATGCTTAAAGAAAACAAAATTAGATAAGACATTAATGACATGGAAAAAACATGGAGGAAATCAATGTAAACTAATTGTAATTTTCAAAATCTGATCAAGGTTTTGAATAAATAGGGATTTTGGATTTGTAGCAAATTGGTCCACCCATTTATGCACCTAGCTACTCGAAGGAATTTTTAATTGTTGAATTAAAATATCATCAATTTTTTTTTGCTTTCATAATTGTTTTTTCAAAAAAAAATGAAAAAATTAATTAGAATGCCCATGGTTCATGATGATGTTATAATTAAGAAAGGAAGAAAAACATCATCATGTGCATGCATAATGATTCTAGATGTTTGATCAAGTTTATACTCAAAAATTGATTTGTTGTTTCATTTTGTTTTATCAGTATATTGACTTGTTTCATGTTCCATGATCATATTGAATTATTTTTTAAATTCTCATTTTGGATTGTTAGTTCAAATTCCATATCATATTGGATTAACTAGAAAATATTATTGGAACGTATAACATTTTATATGCTAAGTGAAAGTGAGTAGGTAAATCTGAAATGGTTTCACCACAAATGCAATATTTTTTAATAGCCTCAAGGCCTTCCTCGCATTCAAAATTGAAGGTGATAACGACTTGAGTTGGACCCATGTGACCCAACATCCACCAATGCACTAATTGGAAAAACTCCATTTTGGGTTTTCATGATAATGAACCTCAAATTGAATTCATGTCCAACTTGGGGTGGGAGATTTTTATGTTCCTTTAAGGTGCATGGTTTTTTTCTCCTAAGTTTCTTTTGTTGGTCCCTCATGACCTACTTACCTACATACCCCTAGTACCTACATACTACCCAACCTCCTCCACAAGATGGACGATATATTGTCATAATATTTTGCATGAAATTTTGTTTAATTATCTAGTGCAATACACTCATTCTACCATGGCTATTACCATTTTCAACAATGTAATAATACCCTCATGGTAATGTAGCTTTTCAGTTTTTTTAGTTGAAGGCTTAAGCCTATTGAACTTCCATTTAGGGAACTTTCAATTAAAGAGCTTGCATAAGCCACTTGTACAAATGATGGCATGTAAGTCCTAGCAAACATAACCAAGGAAATTGCAAGCCCAATAGGAGATATAACTTCCTAGCTCTTTAGGCTTTGTTGAAGCACTAACTACAGTAAGAATAAATAATTTGATCAATTTTTTATTTTGTTTTGCTATAGTTAGTTTCCATAGAATAACTTCAAGATTTAAAAAAAAATTATTTTGAGGATGCTACATGCAAAGAAGTTGTTATTTGAACTATGCCACCTCACCCCACCATAACCTAAATGGCCGTAGATTGAGAAATAATTGAAATTAGGTTTCTTTGTAGGGAATTATAAGGCTTCTTTTGCAATGAAATGGAATCTTCACAAGCATGCAAAAAGACAACCGAAATTTCATTATGTTAGTTGCCAAAAATGGGTACCCCTCCATTTGAACCAAGGGCCCAAGAGTGGAAGACCACATTGCCATGAATGCTTGCATTCTAGGAAATGCATATTTGCAACAAAACAAAATGAGGTGAAAATGGTGGATTGTGCAAAGAAGAAAATTGCAAAAGATTAGGAACAAGTTACAAGTGAAAGCAATGCAAGTGTTGGAGGTGTGAAAATCCACAATGGTGAAGTTCTACAAATCCTTCTTATCTAGGTCTTGGGGATTTCAACATGAATGGTGGGGCTATGGGCCAAAACAACCTTTTACAAATGGAGAAAAACAAGAACCTTGTTGCATTTCATAAGAACTTGCAAATACGTTTATACTAGAGACTTGTGCATGGCTTGGGATAACCCGAAGCACATGAAGCATAAACCATCCAAGGTTCAATGATTCAAGGATATGCGTATCATTGCCTCATAACATGAAACACAAATGATCCATGGCCAATAATTAAACTAAAAATTAAGTAATTTTAATATATTTTTAAATTTTAAACATTATTATAATTTATCAAAACTAATTTTTGTGCACTTGGTGTAAGATTGTGGCACCACAAAGGATGACTTTGTGACACAAGTAATGCACTTCACACTACAAGCTTAGGGCATTTACACAACCCAACATCTAGTTGTGACGACTCAATTTACAACAAATTTCAATCAAACAATGGGCATTTTTGAGGAGAATAGTTCTAGCAAAGGTTCTCCCTCCAATTCATGATGCCATTCATTGTAGTTTTGTACGTGCCTATTATTGCGGACTAGTTTTGGCCCATATATTTTGTGACATTTTTGTTGTGTTTTACCTATAGATTATATAACATTTTAATCCATCCATTTTCCTTCCTTTAACAACTTTATATAATCTATGTTAGGTTTTGTATTCACCCTCACTTTGTCTTTGCATCCCACATACTCTTAATGATGGCAAACAATCCAAGCAAGAATGGGAAAAAAAAAATGTTGTGAATGTTTTGCAAACACTAGTGCGATGGAAAATCAAAATTAGCAAAATTGATGAGGATATTGTTCAAGTGCATTTTTATGATGGTTGTGTAGTTTGGATGCATGTATTATATTGCTTGAACTTCAAACATTTGAGCATTGTTGGTTAGAATACTCCCACATTGGATTCAACAACAAACATCAAATAATTAATTGAATTTTAAATCTTAACTTTGGCACTTGGTTTTTTAATTCTGAAAAATTTGCCAATTAATGATTATAATAAATAAAAAACACATTCTCTTTAACTTTATGGGGTAGTTTAATGTGTTTAGAACTGTTTCAATCTAGGTTTTTTTTTATCTAAAAGCTTTGTGGTTTAAACCTAATAGTTGTAATCTTGAAGATTCTAAATTTATAAAAATTTCAACACATGTAATAAATAATTTTTCAAAAAATTGACCAAAAAAAAAAATTTAATTTAAATTGAAATCATTTAAGTACTGCACGTGAATCTTGCATATATATGTAACAATGTATCTTTTAATTTTGCTTTTGCATATTCAACTCTGCTTAAATGATGGGTGCTAATTTTGGAATTATCTTAAATGCAAGTATTGTAATTTTAGATTGCTCACCAAATGCAATAAAACCCCCATGACATTTTATTTCATTTTCCACACATCTTGGGATTGAAAATTTAAAAAATCACTTGGCTCAATATATATATATATTTTTTAAAATATTTATTATTATTATTATTATTATTTTGCCAATTTTCTTTTTTGGCAAAAATTTCCAAGTACAAAAGTTGCCCCATAGTATTTTACACTAAGGGCCACTTTAAATTGAGTGTCCAAGGTCTAGGGTCTAATGAAATAAAGCAATCTTACTAGCTAATAAGAGCCATAAATTGAACCCCATGGCCTTGAGATGAGATTTTGAAGACCAAAAAGTGGCAAATCTAAGCTCAACTTAAGTGGCACCATTTTGGAAGGAAAATCAATTGGTTTTGGCCCTTTTTAATTAAAAAAATAAAAATAATTAATATTAAAATATTAAAATATTAATATTAAAATATTAAAATAATTAAAATTAAAATATTAAAATTAATAAATTAATAAAAATATTAAAATTAAAAATTAAATTTTTATGAAAAAAACACCTCAAAGGAAAGCTCATGATTTGGAGAACCAAGATGCAAGCTAGGTTCCAAATTGGTTTGACCCTTGGACCCCCATCTAAAGTGGACCTAAGGGTGCAGGCTTAAGAGAGCAAAGGAAATGGATGAAAGAGGATGAATGAGATGTGATGTGATGACATTGGGAACAAGAATTGGGAGGGAACTGATTTGGGAACAAGTACCAGTACTAGGGTTCCCACAATTAGGGTTTGGTAGCAGTACAGTGTTGGAAGAATTGTGCACGGCAGCAGGAGGAGGGGGAGAAGCAGAAGCAGCACCCAGCAGGAGCGATGCCGCCGAAGCCAGCAGCGGCCAAGGGAGGGAAGGAGAAGAGCAAGGCAGACCTAGCCAAGAAGCAGAAGCTGGTGGAGGACAAGACCTTCGGGCTCAAGAACAAGAACAAGAGCAAGAATGTGCAGAAATTTGTGCAGAGCCTCACCCAGTCGGTGCAGCCAAACCCTAAACAAACGGATGCCAAAGCCGCCCTCAAGGTTCGGTGTTCCTTCCTTTGTGCTCCCTTCTCTCTCTCTCTCTCTCTCTCTCATCTTGTTTTTCTTTTTTTCTGGTAATTTCATGTTGTGTGGTTGTAACGCTTGCTAAACTCTTGTGATGGCGAGCTCTTGTTCTCTGCTGAGAACTTTTGTTGTTTTACTCAGTCAGCTAGTTGTTTTAGAATTATGTGAGCCTTCAGAAACCCTACAGCTTTGACGCTGAATGTTTGAATCATGTGCATTTTTTGTCATGCAATTCTTGTGCATGCAGAAGAAGAAAGAAGAAGAAAGTGCAAGGGAGAAGGAGTTGAATGAGCTCTTCAAAGTGGCCATCAGTCAGCCAAAGGTTCCACTCGGTATGCTTACAGTGTTCCTCTTGTGCTAATAGTCTCTGGTTCTTTGTACAAATTCTTCAGACTATTTTTATTTTCCTCTCACTGGTTTCTGTGCAAACTATTGTAGGTAAATTGTATGTTGATTGCAAGTGTTCAAGATTCAATGTGGAAAAACATTAGTAACTTTGTGGCTGGCAGGTGTTGATCCAAAGTCAATTGTGTGTGAGTTCTATCGACATGGACAATGTGCGAAAGGTTTCAAATGCAAATTCTCCCATGATCTTAGCGTTGAGAGGAAGGGAGAGAAGATTGACATCTACAGTGACCAACGTGATGGAGATGTTGGTGCGCGCTTCGCCAAGCTGTGTTACATCAGTCGATATTGCAAGGGGCAAAAATTTGGCATCGCTTGTTTTAGGGTTAGGAAGGGGCAAATTTTTCACATGGTAGATTCCTCATTCAATTGTGAATTTGGCAGACACCATGGATGATTGGGACCAAGAAAAGCTTGAGAAAGTGGTTGAATCCAAGGGCATGGAGTACAGCAACAACAAACCTACAGAAATTGTAAGTTTTTTCCCCTCTTAACTGCTGTTCTCTTTTGTTGTGTGTGAAAGCAGTTTCTTCTGTTTTTAAAGGGATTGCTTGCCACAGGCAGCAGTAATATTCCTGGTGGTTTCTGCATTCTCATCTGGCTGTATACTGCAGCTGGAAATCTACAATTGACAAAACCTTACAGAAACAAGAATGCTGTTTTCAGAGTTGGTCTTAAGGTTGATCTGCAGCTTCATTTGTGCCAGGGAGATTGCTGCAACCTTTGACTTCAAGCCACACCCTAAATAAAGTGGGATGAGTCTAGAACATTACCCTTGCATTCAATTGCTATTGAAGGTCACTGACCATTTGTAGCAACCTGATGCAGGTATGCAAGCATTTCCTGGAAGCTGTGGAGAAGAAGCAGTATGGCTGGTTCTGGGTGTGTCCTAATGGTGGCAAGGATTGCCATTACCGACATGCATTGCCTCCTGGTTATGTCCTCAAATCACAAATGAAGGCCTTGCTTGAGGAGGAGGGTGAGAAGATGAGTATTGAAGAAGAAATTGAACAGGAGGTAGGTTCTGATTTCTTGCCTGATCATTCTTTCAATGGCCTTTAAACATTGGATAGACTACCATGTGCACACTATCCCAGGTTTGTTTGTATGAGATCTGCTGTATATCCGTCAGCACACTTGATCTATGTCTGTCTTTGGGATTTTCTGTTCGGGAATAGTACTGCTCGATCATTGTAGTTTGGCTTTGGCTATTTTGGTCACTCTGTGTGCATTGGGTTTGCACTCACACACAGCAACTGAAGGAGCCTCTGACTAGCATGTATGCAGAGATCAGCTACAAAGAGTTCAACACCAATCACAACAGAGCTTTTTCTACAGTGGAAAAGAGAGAAACAGGCTAAAAGAGAGGCTGAACTTTCTGCAAAAAGGGCTGAAAGGGCCAAGAATGATCGAATGAGGTACAAGGGCATTTGCATTAATGAGTCTTATTTCTCTTCACGTTGTTGCACATGCAACTGAGATTTTCTCTCCCTGCAGATTGCAAAGCTATTTGGTGGCTGTTGTTATAATCTTGCAGAGTGGGAAGGTCTGAATGTAGTCTGAATACAGTCACATAGGATTACTGTTATGTATGGCTTGTCACTAGGGGAATTTGCTGAGCTAATCACTTAAGAGTGGGTTGAGTAGAGCAAGAATGGAAGTGTTTCTCACTGAAGCTCAGCAGTGCAGGGTTCGTTTTCCATTTCCACTTTCTTGGCAGATGCAGAATTACCTATACTTATTCTTGAAAAATGTTGTTTGGAACAGTGGGAGGGAGCTTTTCCTGGCAGATGCAAGTCTGTTTGTGGATGATGCAGAAGCCTTTGATCACTATGAACGAGAGGGAGAAGAGATTCCAAGTTCTCAGCTGTCAAGGCCTCCTGAGGAGGTATGATTTGTGCACCATCAGAGCGGACCAGATAATAGTTGCGAAAAGAGATTCCTCCAACTAATTTTCCTTGTAACCTCTTTGACATGATTATTGTGAGAGAGACAATAACAACATGTTGTTTGGTGCAGGCCAAGGAAAGTGGCATCAAGGATGGAGTGGGTATGACTGAAGATGATGAGAAACTACTTGCAGAGGATGATGATGAGCTGGATCTTGATGATGAGGAGTTGGATGAGCTGGAGGCCAGTGTTTCCAAAACCTCTTTACATGACACATGAGCGTATGTCAGTTGGTGTTGTCAACTATCCCACACTATGGTGGGGTTAGGAAAACTCCAACAATTAAGGGAGGGATGGAAATTAGACTTCCCAGTCAAAGGTCTCCCTTTTTGGTAGAGTTAATTGTTAATCCTCTAAGAGTTTTTCATGTTGCTGAGAAAATATATAGGCTGTGTTTTGTCTCTGTTATTGGAACTAGGAACCTTTTACAAAATCTTGCTGGTGTAACAATTATGCTGTGTGATCCTGGTGAGGATGTATAGGCAGGGATTTAACAAGAGTTCAATCTTCCAGATGAAGAAGTGTCCTTGACATTCTTGAATGTCATGAACCTGTCTTTGATAAGTAGCCTGGCATAATCTCTAATCTGTGTTGCTGGTTAGGCTTTATGAGCAAGTGACATAGTCACTGAGAAATGCCACAGGGTTCACTCCCCTTCTGCCACGGTAGAATAAATGCTGCACCATTGTGTTTGGTGCAAGCTCCAGTTTGTTGTCATGGTTCTTATGACCCTAATGTTCCATCACCCTAGGCTGTGATCTGAAATTATCACTACCGCCTCATTGCCTGCAGATCATAACCAACTTGCATGGATGATCCAGCTCACGGGAGTTGAATATTTTGTGTTGGGTTGCGGTTGTGGGTGTATGGTCTGTGCCACCGTTGGGTGTCTGGAAATGATCTGCACCACTTTTCTTTTTCTTTTTGGGTGATAAAAAATGATCTCATCTGACAGTCAGGGAGAATTCTGAAACCAAATTCAGTTGTTTCAACACCTCACTTTTTGTGTCCAGTACTTCAAATAGAGAATTTATGGGCATCACACAATTATTCAAGTTGGGCTCCTTGCTGCTATGCACTACCATCAATTGATTGAAAAATGATCTGATTTTATGTGAATTAAGTTCCATTTGAATGAAAATTTTGAATGACATTGCATGCAATTTGGATTGAATTGGATTCAGGTTTAGTTGGATGGAACTTGAATTTGATTAAATTCAATTTGAATTCAACTAAATTCAATTTGACAATTGGATTAGAATTCAATTCAATTGTAGAGAAATGAGATTTGAATTGAATTGGATTTGGATTTAATTGAATGGAATTAGAATTCAATTCAATTGAAGAGAAATGAAATTTGAATTGAATTGGATTTAGGTTTAATTGAATGGAATTTGCATTCAATTCAATTGAAGAGAAATGAAATTTGAATTCAATTGGATTCAGATTTAATTGAATGGAGTTTGCATTCGATTCAATTCAAGAGAAACAAAATTTGAATTGAATTCGTTTTTGATTTAATTGGATGGAATTTGAATTCAATTTAATTTAATTTTCATTCAACTAAATTCAAGTCAAAATTGGATTAAATTCAATTAAGAAATGAGATGCAAATTGGTGAAAGAAAGAATTGGAATATACTCATGAAAGTGGTGTTGGGAAAGAAAACCTTTTAAAAGACAAATTAAAAAAGACACTTTTCCATGCCTAAA
>Ga0116229_10005298_pt1 | contig 21099 bp, 15 predicted proteins | sample S1TSphgellanicum_3_FD_87313 | JGI IMG/M metagenome (GOLD analysis project Ga0116229, IMG submission 87313) | Host-associated microbial communities from peat moss isolated from Minnesota, USA - S1T2_Fc - Sphagnum magellanicum MG | ecosystem: Host-associated > Plants > Peat moss > Unclassified...
ATGAATACTGAATATTTGTAGTGTATAATTTATAATTTAAATATATGTAAATTTAATCATTATTAATTAAATAATTATCTAATATTTGAATTGTTTAAAAATCTGAAAACTAAGAAAGTAAGGTATGAAGAAAGTTTTGGAATTACAACTTAGTTTGTAAGGAAGTTGCAACTTCAAAACTTATCCCATATTGTTTGTTCTTCATTCCTACTTTGAACATTATATAAACAAAAAGGTGTGCCCATCCAATTTCACATTGTGAAATTAGTGCACATGGGATGAGTTAATCAAAAGGCTCAACTCAAAATAAAAAAATAAATAATGCACAATTCTAAAGTACTTACCTCCCTAACCTACTTATCTATTTAGCTAGGTAGGTACTTAGTTTGACCTAGCCATCTAGGTCGCCCTATGTACCTACCTACCTAAGTATGTACCTATATGAGTAGGTATTTAACCTAGGAAAGTAGAACCTATCTATTTACTTTTTGACCTAAGTAGGTAGGTAGGTAGGTAGCCTAACATTGTAGGCACCTATTTATGTACCTACCTAAGTACCTACCAACCTAATTTTTTTTATTAAATTAAAATTGTAATACCACATGGCATATTTACATTGGGCCACGTGTCATAATGTAAGATCATCCAAATATTTGAATTGAACATCCTAGATTATTTCAAAATAATAATAATTTTATAATGTATATTTTAAATAATCAAATATTAAGACACGTGGCAGCACATGATTTGCCCTCAATTGTGACCAAAATAGTTGCATCTTAGTCATATGTGACAATACGTATACAATGGAGTTAAAGGATGAAATGTATTTGTTGACTTTTTCTTTCATACAATACCCTTTGTGATTTGCGACTAGTTTATCACATGCAACTTATCTTAGGCCACTGAAAGGATTTTAGTTGTAAAATGTCTCTTGCGAATAAAATTTAGTCACAAAGACTAGTTGAAAATACATGTTTTTCTTTTAGTGCTTGTCAAATATGTACAGCTTTCACATACTTCTAATTCCACAAGGTAGAAGTTCCTATCACATCTCAGACTACAACTTGGTCATTGGCTTCGTGTGGTTACATAAGTGGAATGTCAACCATGTGAATGACTGCAACATTTACTTTCACACAAAAATTTAAAATAACACTGCCATGAAACTTGTCAACACCTTAAAGGCCATTAATTTTTCCTAATGCCACCTTCTGCCTTAGGTTTTGGGATTCAACAACATCATAAATTGTCCCACAACAAGTTACATTCCACACCAAAAGTTATAAGGTTATTAATATTAAACTAATTCCAACCAACACTTGTTCTAAAAACAAATTGGTTTGCAAAATCAAAATTAAGGGATGAAACCAATCATAACAAATGGAGGTGCTTGCTTATTATTGGCTTGCCTTTTCTTTGTTGCCTTTTGTAGGTGCAATCACCCTTCACCTCAATTCCTCCCTTGCAATCGTTGCTACAACCAAATCCAACCCATTTTTACATAAATAGTATGTTCCAGATTGCACCAAGATGTTAATAATGATGCAAAAAAAAATGTACACCAAAATTTTAACATTCTAATTGTTCTAAACTACAAATTGACCACTTTCACCTTCAAAAACAACATATTTTGATGGAAATTTCAAAACAATGTGTCCTTTTTTGGTCAATAATCTCTTTGATGGTGAAGGTTTAGGTTGCAAAACAACCCAATCTTCACCCTCCACACTCTAAACTCGGGGTGTTAGATTAGGTGGTGTATTGAATGGCCTTTGTCCACTTCCTCTCTATGGTTTCCTAGATTTTAGACTTCTGTTATAAATCCTACAATTCTTCATCTTGTAACTTCAACCATGTTGTGCAACCCTTGAGGTCCTCCTTCTCATCCTATAGTTTTTAATGAACACTTTAATTTTCTACTTAGCCTCTACCCTATTCTTCTTCCAAATTTCCACATTATGCTTATACCCCTTCTAAAAATCTCTCTCCTTATCCAATTCCTCCTATGGTACTGCCTTCTCCTTTTCCCCTATAGCCAATATGTTCTTCAGATTGTTCACCTCTAGAGTCAAATTCCCCATATTTAAACTCACAATTGCCATAATTTGAAATAATTCAACTACCTTATTTGCTTGCATTACTTTTGCAACTACCTCCTCCACAGACTTGGGTGTACTTGTCTATGTCATAAGATTTTTGGGTCCTTCTGTAGATGATCCCATCTCCAACACCATTCTACTTCCTAATTCAAATTCAAATGGAAATCCTTTTGTAGATTCTAGTCTATTAACTAATACTTGTAGTTTTGATGGTTTGAACATTTCAAAAAAAGGTTATCATTCCACTCCCTCTATTTGCAGTCTAGTAGCTTGTAGACCTTCTTGTGTATGTTGTTGTTGCAAATGTTGTTGTAAATGTTGGAAATGTTGTGGACTTGTAGTGGTCTCCACCCAATCTTCATATACATACCCATCAAAGTATAAATATTCTTCAACCTTTGGAAACTTTGTGTCATGTTCCTTCTTAACTTCATGGCCTGCTCCCTTGGTTATCTCTCCTATGGAGATGTCATTTGTGGTACCTCCTACATTTGATCCTACAATTGTCTTTCATGTGGAATTATCATATGTGGTACTTTTATAGTCTGTTTGGCTACATGTATAACTATTGGCACTACCTTTACCATTGTTGGCATTATACATGGTTCCACTCTAACCTTCATCATTTGTTGTGCCCTTACATCTATGATCTCTTGTTCCTTCTTCACTTTTCAACTTGAGGCTCCTCCTTCCTCAGCTTTGTTTTAGAGAGTCTATTGTAGCCTTCTTTCTATTTTCTAGTGTTGTTTACATCTTTTCCCTAATTCTTTTAACCTCGGTCAATGGTTTCTGTGGATTTCCCTTTTGATGCATAGGTATTGAAAGATTTTTGCCAATACCAAGGCAAATTGATAAGTATCTTTTTTATCCCCCTTATTATCCTTAACATACTTATATCACTGATCTAGCTCACTACACAAACTATTGAATATAATTTGTGCCCAATCTACCTTCTGCCCCTTTTTTGCTTCATTAATGTAATAACATTTTTATTACTAAAATACTATACATTCTCCTTTTGATAAATGATAGATGTCGCAACCCTAGCCTAGGGCTCACGACCAAGGCAAGGGCTAGCAAAGGTGTGAGCCAAAAGTGAAGTGTGGGAGTCACATTTCATGTTCTTGGGAGTGTAAGAAAGTGTGAAAGAATGAATCCCACACTCCCAAGTGAACTCCCATTTTGGGAGCTGGAGTCTTAACGGATTCTCGAATCTTCAGAGGATGATTACAAGGGTCAATATTCATTGGATTAAAGAATTCCTTATATTTTTGCAAAGCTTTTAAAATGCACGTGTTTAATATGGGCTTGCATGATTCATTTGGGCACTTAAAACATAAGTTATGGCCAAAAAAAAAGTCGGGAGTCAAATTACCAATTTGACTGTCGACCACTAAAAGTCAAGAATCACCCTTATTTCATTATGTGCAAGTTGTGTGCCATATACCATTGGAAATCTCTTGACAAGGACTACAACTTTGCCTTAAATTTCACCTCAATCAGAGGTCTACACACAAAGTTATGGGCCTCCAAAGTCACAAGAGTCCCAATTTTGGGGCTCCAATTTCGGAATCCTAAGATAAAATAACATTTGAGTGTTGGCCCCGTAGCTAGGCATAAAGCATACTATAAGGGGAAAAGTAGTGACTTCCCCCAAGTCCGGGCCGTGGTGAGTTTGTGAATTCGTGTTTGCCCATGGCTCGTTCGTGCACCAAAATTGCTCCAACTACGCACTAACCAACTTGTTGTTTGGTTTGTGCAGGTCCGTGTGAGTAATTGAATTGCTTGTCACTTTTCCTAGTCCCCATCCCAAAGCTCCAACATGCCCCTCTACCCCAAAGTGCTACAAACCAAGGAGTGTGCCCCAATTCCTTATCCTTCCGCTATTTTCACCTTAGATTCACATTTGAATCTATTAAAGAGCTTAGAAGTGCATCAATAGATATAATGGCAAGATATCTAATACAATATGTTAAACTTAGACTCTTTGCATTCCATTGATTTATAGAAGAATTTGTAGGTGTAAATCTAAAACTCTGTAATGTTTGAACTACTTATGACTTATTGACCTACCTTTTTGGTTCTTCTACATACCCATCCACACACACTCTAAAGACATCTAAAATCAATTGTTTGTTAATTACATACACCTTATCCTTATGCCCAAAATAGATATCTATGCCTTTGATCAAGAATGTGTTCAGAAATTCTCGCATTACATCAAGCATCAATGTTTGCTAATCCATCAAAAACATTGGAACAAGCCTTGCTTTAAAAGCCTAGTTTTCTTCCTTAATAATATCTTTCCATTTCTCCATCTATTCAACATGCTTATCATAATTTTGTTTTATTTGTGTCCACATGAATTAATCAACATCTAGAATCTTAATACCTTTTTCCAAAAGTGTAACTATGTCTAGGATTACACGTCTTCTCTTGGTTATAGCTTCCGATTCACACCTCTCCATCTCTATGCCTTTCATTGTGCTTTTGCCATCGCCTGCATATTTGTGGATTATTATACATCCACCTACACCTTTGTGGATGGATGTACTTCCGCCTCAATAATGTTCTCTTCCCCTACGTCCATCTATAGTCTTTGTGCTTCCACAAAGTGTTGCTCCATAGCTTTTTCTTCCTCCGATTCTTCAATGAACACTAGATCTACAAATGTAGCTCCCGGTCGTGTCTGCTCTCTTGCATGCCAACTTCTTCTTCTTCTACGCAAAAAACTCAACTATAGATGTTCCAATTCTATATATATCGTGAATTATTATTTGTGCAAATTACATCTTCTCATTATATGCTTTTCCTTTTGCACATTTCAAAGATGATGAATGCGGTGTCGACCTCATAGCCAATGGTTAAATATTCAACGTGCCTTCTTTATCTGCTTTTCTACTTTTGTTTTCCTTAACAATTCCGCTTCCTCCTCATGCCTTCATCTATGTTCACTCCTTTGCACTTCCTTTTCCTTTGACATTATTTATAATTTCTCAATCACACTCTTTACACTCATGCTATTGTGGACTCCAAAACTTTGAAAATGCACACAATTTCCAACAATAGACACAAACTATTTTTGACAATTACCCCTTTTTTTGTCCTTCAACTTACTGCCCATTACATTCATTTTTTTACTTGCCTGTTGTCTTTTAATTAATGCATGATCCTCAAAATTAATACAATCCATCACTATAAGTTTATGTGTGTCCTTTGTATAACCACATGGAAGCACTTCGCATCATCATTATGAATGAACGCTACAAATTTCATCTTTTGAATACTCCACATCCATAATCTCCCTACATTAGTTATACTGACTCCACCTCATTCACCCTATATATCTTTTACAGACTATACATATTTATCTACTAGTTATGTCAACTCATATGTTAACTATGTCAATACATCTACTAATTATACTGATTTTTTTGCTGACTATTCCAACAAATCTAATTATTGTGCAAATACTTCTATTGATTCAGCTGATACCCATGACAAATCATCTTTACATCTCTGCATTCCAAATCCCTCATTTCTATAGTTACTACTCACAAACTTGTTTGTCATCTATAGATTGAAAATCAATATTGTGTTGACCGTAGGATCTTCCTTCTGTTCTTCATCTTCTCTACTCTTCAATTGTGGTTTGTATATTTCATAGTTTTTGTCTTCCTCCGTATCAAAATTCTCCACCTAAATTCCATTTGTATTTTGTTCCCAATATATTGGTATTTGTTGTTCTTATTTCTAAACTTCAGATTCCATGTACTTATAAGGTTTGAGCTTATTCACATTGATTAGCACAAGGTTAGTTTCAACTTCTCAGTGGTCATTAATAACATAGTATTATTTGGCAACACATACTATACTTTATAGGGTCCAAACCATTTCTTAGTAAATTTCCCAAGGTGTGACTTATTACCCTTTGGAACCATAGAACATAATCACTAAAACTAAACTATTTTTTTAGATTATTTTGTTGACTTCATAATGTTTTATTCCACTGCTGAATTCTCATAGTTTTTGCAATTTGCATTCTAGCTTCCTGCAACTTTTCTAGTTAAAATTCTCTCTAGAATACTATCTCTTTCATTTCCACCAACAATTAAAACTATGTACTCTATGGGCATCAATGAATGTAATCCATACACTAATTGATATGGTGTATACCTTGTTATGCAGTTCTGTATGAAAATAACACTGTAGATAGATGTTCATCCTAATCTATTATATTTGCACTAACTAACTTGGTCAACAATGTCCCAGGTACCTTGTTAATAGACTTAGCTTGCCCATTCCCTTGATAATAAGTTGTAGAACCCACATGTTTTAATAGAAAATGATTTGTCAAATAATTGATGGCATCATTAATGAAATGAACTCCCTAATCTATGATTATAATCAAAGCACATCCAAACTTGGTTAATATGTAGTCATATAGAAATTTTGTTGTGAGTGTTATAGTATTAGTTTTCAATGTTTTAGTTTCCATCCACTTGGTAGCATAATTTGTGGCAACAAGAATATACTTGTTCCCTATATATCTTCCTGCTAACTTAATTGACCCCATTTCATATGGTTCCTCTTGAAGACTTGTGACCAACTTTGTAAGACTTTGAGTTACCAATCCTCTTGTTCTTTGGCATGCATCATAAGATCTACAATAATCATGCACATTTATATACATAGTTGGCCACTAATATCTAACATCCAATATTTTCCTCTATGTTATTTCAATTAGAAAATGCCCTCATGAAAGACCTTCATGCAATTCTTTCATCACCATCTATGCTTTTATTATTATCAAACATCATCGTAGTTTGTTGTCTTCACCCATTCTGTACAATTCACCATTCTTCCGTGTGAAAGGCTTTACTCTCTTGACCACTCTCTGCTTCTGTTGTACCAATAACGTGCCTTCAATTTGTCCTATTCTTAAAATTTCTTTCACATCCTTCAACCATTCAAGCTTTGCGTAAAACAAACTTGCATTTGTGGTTTGATCAGGCACACCTATGGGTTTTATAATATTTGGTAGTCTTGACAATGCATCTACAACTAAATGAGTTCTACCTTGCTTATACACTATTGTGAAGTCGTATTCTAGGAACAATAATAACCATCTAACTATTCTCCTTAAAACCTATGGTTTGTTGACCAAATAGACCAATGCCATATGATGTACATCAAAGATGAACCTATTGCCTAGCAAATAATGTCTAAACTTGTGTAAAACAAAAACCATTGTTAAAACCTTTCATTATGTTGTGCTATAATTTTATTATGTTTTGTTCAAAAGCCTAAAAGCATACACTACCAGTTGATCACTCTTCCCTGTTACATTCTGAAATAGCATGGCCCCCACAACTAACAAGGATGTATATGTATGAACATGAAACTCCACTTGCCAATTTGATGATTTTAGTATTAGTGCTTCAATATACTTTTGTTTGATTAATTCCCAAGCCTTCTAACATTCTTCTGTCCAAAGAAAATTTTCTGTCTTTTTAATTAGTTTAGTGATAGGTACCACAATAGGAACAAAGTATTTGATAAAGCACTTGTAAATGTACCATCCCATTGAATACTTGAATCTGTCATGGATTCTTGGGTGGTGGTATGTTTACTATTTCTTGTATTTTTTTTGGATCTGGTAGTTTCCCTTCTTTGGAAACAAGAAAACGCAAGATCATGGTGCCATTAGGAGCCACACATACACCCTTAAACCATTGTTTTATTCTTAAAATATTTTTAGAATTTTTTTAATACATCTTTCAAAAAAACATTGAATTTTTAAAATAATTTTAATACTATTATGTTAAGTTGTATAGTAAAAAATATCCCAAAATATGTCATTAAAAAATATTTTCAAATTGTGCTTTTGGTGTCAAAACTACTTTTAAGTTGCTTTTATGCAACTTTAAAACAATGGTTACAAGAGGTTAAAAGTCTTTATATATATTTTTCATTCATTAAATTGATTCCAAATTTTTATGATATGTACATAATGTATTCACAATAACATTTATAAAAAAATATTTTTTATTATTATTATGTTTTACAGTCCAAAGTTCAAAAAATTAAATAGTGGTTACGATTGCTTTTGGTACATGTTAATATGACTACACCCATATTTTCTTCACTTTTGAAAACATAATCTGAGCTTTTGCAGATGATTCTCCATGTCATTATACATTGTAAAATTATTTAGAAATATCTTCATAAAATTGTCCAAATATTTTTTGAATACTTTGGTAACAACTCTCTAATATGTTGGAGGTCCATTTTTCACTCCAAATGACATCACCTTCCATATAAAAGCCCCCTAGTCTTTAACAAATGCATTCTTGTATTTGTCCTTTGGAGCTATAGAGATTTGATGATATCCTAAATATCCATCTTAACAAAAATGTTTCATACCCTATTATTGTGTTCAACATTTCTGTATGTGAAAGGTAATGGGTATGGATCTTTCTTTGTGGCTGCATTTAGTTTTTTGAAATCTATATAGATTTTCAATTTACCATTTTTCTTAGGTACTATTACTATGGGTGACAACCATGTAACTTCCTCTACATATTGAATAAATCTAGCTACTAACAACTTCTCTATATCTTGTTTGATTATTGTAGCATAGTTTGGATGTAATCTATACTAGGCTTAATGTGCCGATGGTATTGTAGTGTCCAATGCAATTCTAGGTTATGCCAACTTTGGTGGAATCCCTTTCAAATCTTTATATGTCCATGCAAAAACATCTTTGAATTCCTTCAATAGCTAATTTAGTTCCAACACCTTGTTTATTTCCAATTGTGCATTAATCTTCACCATATGTGGTTCTACATTAGTTCCCAGATTGAGCTTCACCAATTGTTGATCTTTAGTTAACATCGATCCAGGTATTTGCAATTCCTGTGCTTTGATTTTTGCTAGAGTTTCATCCACTACAACACTCCTTGGTTGATGATTATAGTACATTTTCAGATACACCTTGTCCTCCAGAACTACTTCTAATTCATATTTGTTGCCAACTATCTTCTTCTTTGTGTTTTATATTTCAAATTTTTGGTTTAGAAATAATAGTCTTCACATCTATATCCATGATCTCCACATTTGTGGTTTTCACATATTGAATTGTTTCAAATAAACTTATTGTTCCTATTGAGAACAATTTTGGTTCTATAATAAAGATGATATTTTTTTAAAAATCTGTGATGCCATTTTGATATTTGTAGCATAATAACATTTTTGGTCTTCTTAGTTCACCTCCCAAATGTTTAGTGATTGTAATTGTTCTAACTATCCCATTTCCTTGTATGGTAATATTGTTACTCCCCCAATCATGTGCCACTTTAACATCCCTCAACCATGGTCTCCCCAATAACATGGAATAACTAGAATCTACCACATTGTTATGAAGTATAGTAAACGTAATTATCTAAGGAATGCCATGAACATATATCTTCAGATCTCTAATCAACCCCACAGGTTTTGTGGTTGTTTGATCTACCATCCTCAAATTATATGGTGTAGGTTTAGGCTTTGGAAGCCCCTATCTCAATCTCAACTATTTTGTGATAATATTAACTCCAAAACCTCCATCTAACAACACATCCTTTATTGTATTCTTCCCAATCTATACTTGAATAATTGCCATATGATTTTTTATTGCTACAACAACTATCCTTACCTTTAGTATTAAAGAACCAACTTGTTTCTCTATGGTTGCTTCACTTAAATTCTGAGTTTTTCTCTAATTATAACTTCTACCAAAGATATTTCTTGAACTTAGGAGCTATTTTAAGCAATTATCCTAAGCTCAAAATATAACTTGTTTTTAACATTTGCTTACCAATGACCAAAAAAAAAAATTCTAATATGATCAATTTATCTTTTGAATTCACTACTTCCTAAGCTTTTTATGCTTCCACAGGAGTAGTATTTGGCATAGCCAACCAGATTGTGTTCCATCCCTCCATGGATGTGGATGGTGCTTCTGTTTGGGTTTGTGTTTTTTGAATATGTTGAATTATCTCCACCATTGACTTCGTCAACCGTTTTTTTTTCTCCTAGTCAACAACATTATTTGCTTTTATTGGCTCTCTATCCTTGAACACTTGTTCTTCAGTGACTTTTCTTCTTGTGGTAACATTAACATCCACCACATTCACATCTGCAGTGATTATTTGTGTTTTAGAAATAGGTTGAACCTTTTCTACTGCCACGAATTTTCAATGAAACATTTTATACATGTCAACAAACTTTGGACATTCTATTATTTTATGTCCATTCAAACCACATATGTGGCATGCATATGAAGATGTCTCTTGTGGTTTTTGACTTAGTTGTGCTACCTTTATGGTTGCCACCGTGGTCTGTTTTTTCTCTTTTTACATGTCTCCACATTGTGATTCGTCATCCCACAATTTGTACAATGTTTGTAAGTCTTCCTTGTATTATTGCTAATGCTGCCTGTTTGGTATTATGTGGTAATGAAAGTGCACTCCTTGCTTTTGTAGTAATCATGATTTCTTCGCACAACATTACCACCTCTTTATGTTGTCATAGTGTTGATCGTTTCATCCCTATAATCGCAATTTTGAAGTATGATTGCAAACCCGCTTTAAACACAATAATTAGAAAACAATCTATGGTTAGCACTCATAAATTATGAACCAACTTCTGAATCTGCTCATAGTAAACCTCCACGCTTTTAATCTCCTCTTGCTTCATATTCTTCAACTCCATGTTGAGTCTTCCAATGATGTTTGTAAAATGTTTATGTAAGCTCCAAAAAAGTATAGTCAAGGAATTCTAACATGTAATTATGACACCAGTCTAATGCTATATCTCTTAATGTACAGTTAATCACATTGATGATATACTCTTTAGAAGTTTTTGCATTTTATTTTACTACAAAATTGAACACTCTAACATGAACATCTGGGTTAGCATCTTTTTTGAAATTAGGATACTTAAGAGCTACCCTATTTGGCTTAACATAATGGCCATCTCAATGATCAAGAATTGGTACAGTTACAATAGATGGTTCTTGATATCCTACTCTTGGATTTGTTACATCTACACTTTTGTACCCTCCAATAGCCATCGAGCTCATCGGTGGTCAATTTGCAGTCCTATTCACATGGGTAATCATTATTAAATTAGTAAACACCATCTGAGGTGTCCCAACAACTCTAATTGTTGTTGGCAATGCTGAACTCCCATTCAATTTCCATCCTACCGAAACTCCACCCAATCCACTACCCAATTTTGTTGTAGATCCAATTAGTACTCCCCTTTTAACAACATCCATGGTGGGCGTAACAACCGTTTCAACTCATGTGGTTGTTATACTCGCATCAAATGATTGGGTAATTACTACTCTAGTAGGGTGTCTCTAAGCTTCCTCAACTGTCACTTCTAACATGATTGGTGAAGATGTGTTGACTCAAGGGCAATGATGTTCCATTCTATGGTTACCCATTGGTATCCTCTATGGTGTAGAATGTGGATGTGAACACACCTTTGGTTCTTTGCTATTGGTCTAAATAGATGGATGAATTTGTCAACTTTATGGTCCCAATTGGCTTCCCAACTCCATGCCTCTCAATCTGTTTTGAATTATAGGAAGTCTTGGTTCCTGTTCTTGTGGTTGATCCACTAATGTTCTTGCCACATTCTATAACTCCACATGTTTAGCAATATTCATTTTGAAATGAAAAAACACAAAAGGACAATCCATAATTGCATTTCTTTCCTCATAAAATGCACAAACCCTTGTAAGTAATCCAACCATCTCTAATTCCACATATTCATGATCCCTTTTTTTGATTATGTACCTTGTTTGGTCCAACTTTAGATTCCCTTGATGTGAATATGACTATGGTATTTCATCCAACACATTCACACGTGCTTCTACATACTTAGATGATCGTAGGTAATTTTCCTTAATCTTTTTTAACCACATCAATATTAGTGTTTTTTTTCACCTCCTAGTCTTCCACTAGTTCATAATAATCTGGAGATGCATACTGATACACAAACTTGGATTGTATACCTCTTGTAACATCCCTTCCTTGGCTAATCATCAACTTTGGACTTGAAATTTCGTATAGTTGATCAGGTATTGTAAAAGTCCCTATTCCATCTTGATCTTTTCAACTTTGAACCACAGATTGCGATTGAAAAATATATTACACCCACTCATTTGGGTGAATAGTTGATTGCATCTCTCTCTATGGAAGTCATTATCTGTAATTGTGCCATTTTTTAAACCCCCAATCCATACTTCACACCATACCACCTCTTATGGTAGAAATGACATGTGCCCTATAAGTCTTTCCTCTATTTTCAAAACTCGTCTATCCAACATCAGATTCCAATATGGGGTTTCTTTAAGCCATGCATACTCCTCTCCATTTTCAAGATTATCTTTTATTTGTTTTTCAATAACTTGCCGATTTGCCTCCAATTCCAATTGTCGCTATAAGCTCCAAGTCACCATTTGATTCATTTTGTTTCACAATTCTTCATCTTTGAAGTCTAAAGATCACTTTGTAGTCCTTACAACATGAACTGCTTAGATCTCTAATACTTTTTAACATATCCCTTTAAATTCTAAATTTAATAAACAACATTACTCATCTGAACACTCTCATCTATAGTATAACCACAAAAATTGTAAGAAACCTTTTCATTATTGTAAAAACAAATAGAAAAATTTCCCCACAAGATGGTTGCTAAATGGTATAAGTGAAATTTAATTCCTGTAGAATTATTCCACACTATTGTAATAACATATTTGCATTTCACGTGCATACATTCAATTTTTCTACCTTGATTCTCAACACACTTAACACTGCCATTCATTAAAACATCAAATTCATGGTTATTTCATATAACCAGAATCTACACTTCATAATACATTATAAAAAACTCTAGAAACAATATTACAATTCATTTCATCATATTCTAATACTATAGAAAATTCACACAATGATATAAACATAGAATTCACTGCAGAAGTCTATGTTTTTTTATATTTTTAAAAAATGAATCAAAATTACAATAATATCCCATGTTTTGTTGAAAATAAAATCAAAACAACAATTAAAATCTATGGTTTTCTATTACAAAGTTCTTACAACTCCTCCCATTCTTCCCCAAAGTTGTGTCTAAAAATGTTTTTCTTTTCCAAAACCTCTTCCTTTGGGCAATCCCAAGTCTCCTCATCATGATTCAAAACCAATAAAAATTCAAGTTTCAAACCAAAAAAGTTCCCTGATTAGTCCCTATCTTACATGCTTGTTCATCCAAAATCATGTAATCATCCAACCCCCTTAAAAATTTCATTATTGAAAACTAGTTACAAAGTTTCTACCTCATGGATGATGGGAGTGTGGACACATGGCATAATTGAACGTATGAAAGCTATATGTTAATTGCAAAAAAGTTGCTCAATGTGTAGTTCATTTTTAACAATCCTAACTTAATTACATTACAACTACAATGCAATTCCTCAAAAAGTTAAACATAGTTGATTACATGTGTAAATATGGTGCATATAAATTACCATATATGAAACAAATTTAGAACTACGGTGCAACTATCAAACAACTAACTCATCTTTTGATGTGGAAATTTATTTATTAAATCATTATATTTATAAAATGTAGTTGCATAAGAGTTGCAATTCGAAAGATGTAGTTGCAACATAGTTGTACTTGAGTGGTTTTTGAACTTTAGTTGCAAGGTAATGTGATCTTTGCAAACAAAATTTTTCATAGTGACATAAATCATAAGGTAACCATGATGTTTTCCAAAAAAAGCCATGCATCAAACATCTACATAAGACCATCAAGCCACTGAAGTTTGAACCACTTAGTTAATGTGCCATTGTATAGTGAATAATGACCATCCATGATCCAAGGTATGTTTCAAACCAAAAGATCCCTTCGTGTTTTCCTTTGTCCATGTTATGATGACGTCGTGATAAGGAAAAATATCAACTATGTAAAAGGGTTGCATATACATACAAACCATCAAATCCAAATGTTCACAAAACTTGTTCTATAATCTTGTCTTTATGAAGATCAATGAATGGAGAAAGTCCTTTCATTTTTCACAGATTCCATAATCTAAACCATTGTTAATTTTTCCACCTTCATAAACTCACTGAAACAGGCACATAACAATGCATTAAAGGACAACTTTTTGCAAAGCCTTGAAAAAGGCTTCAAATCCATGGGCTGGTCCATAGCCCATTGTGCATTAGATAACATTGTGATTTTGAATAAAAAACATTGCAAGTTCAAAATGTCCACATCAATAATTGCCAAGATCGATGTTTATGTTATTCCACGTGTCTTAGGCTAACAATAAAACCTTTTCAACAAAGCCAAATGGACAAGGAAGATTTCCTGATATGAAGATTTCAACCAACATTGTGGATAAACCACCCTTAAAACATCCATGACCTCTTGTGCAAGAAATCTTTTCTTAAATTCTTCCCTAACCTTAACTGTTGTTTTTTAAAACATTATTTTTGAACATCATTCATAGTTTGTTAAAAAGGAACACAAGTCATAAAACATAGAGCAATGTCTAAGGATAATAACAATGCATCATAATGGAAATCCCAACAACATGAAAACTTAAGTTTTCCATACCTATGTTCAAATTAGGTGCCCATTCATGCACCACCACATCTAATGTCCCACTCAAGAAGTTTTGGTATCCAATGAACACATCACTCATGTCAGCATGTTGGGGATCATTATACCAAGATTAGAAATTTGCTTGGCACAATTTCACAACAAAGACATAGTCACAAACTAAACATTGTTGAAATTGGGAAAACTTAATTAGCTCATTCAACCCTTCAAGCATTGGCATCAAACAAAATAGCCCCAACATTGCTTCCAAACCACACAAAAGTTGAAGGTTATGGGCAACTTGTGAAATGGTGGCAAAATCTTGATGCATTTTCAAAATCAAAAGCTCTATATTCACCTAGCACTTTCTTTGCTAGGAGTAACATAGAAACCCACTAAGTTTTAATGTCCCTGAAAATGCGTTATCCTTTAGTTTCCACAATGTTGACCAATTCAGCAAATTCTTGAATTCTCTTTGGATTATGGGAGAAGTAAGCATATAGGCTTTGTAACACATCTTCAATTTTCCCCATAATGGTCAATTTCAAAAAAGTTTGCACTACCAAATTTGTGCAATGGCTCATGCAATGTATTCCAATCATGAATGGAACATTTTGGTTTTTCAATTAGACTGTGACCCTAATTCTAACACCCAAAAACAGACTGACCCTATCATCTCCAAAGGTAATTAAGGTATTCCCATGGTACAATGTACACACATTGTGTCAAAATTGGACATACATATAATATCAAAAATATTCACACATAAAATTTCACTCATTTTGAATTATTCTAAAGATCACATATAATTGATTTGTGCCTTAACAAAAAAACATTAGACAACTTATATAAACCATGAATATGCAATTGATTCATATGTTTTTCTTTATGTAATTGTAAACCAATAATTTGATAAAATATTTAAAAAACCTTGGTTAACATCAATTTACCATTTTTCATTGATTTTAAATTTTCATTTTATCTTTGTACATTGAAAATAACAACATTTAACCCAACTACATCTTCAATGGGAAAACATTTTACAACTTAAAAAGATCATAATCATCAGCATTATCATAACATAATGTGTTGCCAAACATTTATTTATCATCTAATATAAACATCATGTCTTTAAAACAAATTGAAAGTTTTCATAGAAAAGACTACTCATTATGGTTGTCTCTTTGTATGTAAGAAAAATTCATGAACAAATTCCATTAAAACTAATATGTCTTAGTCCTTTTGTTATGTTACAATCTTTGTGGCAAGTTCCTACAAGTTAGAAATGTACTCCAATCAACCATTGCATTGTTCAAATGTGCATCAATTTCACAACAATGAGAGTTTAGGATGCTATCCACCTTAAATTGCATATTTCTATCATAAATTTTTCTCCAAAATTTTTAAAAGGCACATAAAAATTGTGTTGCAATGAAAATTGTCAAATTGTGACTCCTTTTGTGTACACTATACTATGGAAACACCCATTAACTTTGATGTCGTTGTTTCTTTAATCAAACCACCATACAACACATGGCATCCACTAGAATTCTCTTCAAATTATTTGAAATGGCCCCATCAACCACTTGCTACAATGATAACAACAAAGGTGTTCACTACCAATTTTCAACCGCACATGCATTGATGGAAACCCAAGAATGCTAGTCCATGGTTGTAACTTCATCACAAGAAAGGGAGATAAACCTAGTAGTTTGAACCAAATCATGCATACAACTTGCCATCTCTAACCAACTAAATTAAACCAATGGGTTCTTAGAATATCTTTGACATCAAGGAATTACAACAACATGTTCACGTTTTCATAATTTGTCATAGACGCCTTCAGATACCATGTGAAAACAAACAATAAACTAGACCAATTTTTTTTCCCTTTTTGCAATAGCACCACAAAAGATTTGATTGGTTATCATGTCTTTCTTAACATTTGCATATAGATGTTCATTTTTGGCATGGACTAAAAAAAATTTCATATAGAATTTTCCAACCTTATAGACTCCTAGGATTACAACTAAAGTTTTCTTCCTACCACTATGTTTCCAAAAGTTGTCCAACTTAGGGGCCAACAATTTATCCTTCCTTTCTATTTTGGAACAAACTTTACATTTAACTTGATCCACCTTCCCATCTTCAATTATAATTGATTCAACCCATGTCTTGGAAAACTTTCTTTTATTCATATTCCTTTCATTTCTATTTTTTGCTTCAACAGAAATCCATAGGTCTACCTCAAAAGGAGGAGCAGAAGGACAAAAGGGGTTTGGGGTTTCTTGGTTAGATAATGCTACATCAAAAGTGAAGGCATACATTTCTTGAGAAAAAAACAATGGAATGTGAAGTCATGGGGTGGATTCAAAGGTGCCATCTTTCACAACAATGGTAGTTTGCTAGGTTGTGAAAGCAAATTACTACAACAAAACCAATGATGGCTAGGTAGTGACTTGTAAAATGATTAGTAATGAGCCTAATGATTGACCAACCTTAAACTTAAATGACCTAAAGATGAACAACGATGGTTGCCTACATTAAGTAATAAACATTAAGCAACAATGATTACTTACATTAAGCATTAAACAACAATGGTTACCAACACTGAACTTACATTGAGCAACAATGGTTTCCTGCACTGAACTTGCATTGAGCAACAATGGCAACCTACACTAAGCTTGCACTGAACCTACATTGAATAGTTGCTTGCACTTAACAACATTGGTTATAAAAAACTTTAAAAACATGATGAGATACAAACCCTAATCCCACATGACAAAGACACAAGCTAATTTGCAACTAAGCAACCTGAGGTAAAAGGAACATAATTCTCCTTTAACTTTGATGAAAGCAAGGCAAAGTCACACTAATGTGCACTATACAATGGACCACGATGATTACAATGTGAACCTTGAAGATGATAGACATCAATTGACAATGATAAAAAGGGCAAAATGGAAAAGAAGAAAGTTGAATTTTAAATAGTACCTTATCAACTAATGGGCTTCAGCCCCTAATCCTCCATCAACTATCGTACGCAAAAAGATTCATTAAACACCAATGCGCACTACACATTATGTAATGCAACTACACATTGGCACAACATGGCATAATGCACACAACCTCACATTGCACAAAGCCTTAAAGTTCCAAATTCTAACCAACATCAAGGTTGCAAATTCCAAAATCAAACTTGAATACAATGGTAATGCAAAACAAGTACAAAGATAAACAAGGTTAAGGTAAAGGATCAAATCTAGATTCTAGATTATATATAAAGAACTCTAAATCTTTAATGTTCATTGCTCAATCCTATTTGCAACAAGCTGCCACCATCTTAAGTTGCAAATTGCAATGTCCATGAATTTTTAATCAAGTTTTTCACCCAACATTCACAACTTCAATGTTCACCCCAGTCTGCCCTTGCACGATGAATGAAGGTCTTGCCGTTAACTCCAACATATGGATCTATGTTCTCAAATCGCTAGCAATCATACCTAACTTTGTGACATGTGTAAGCAACAATGGCAAGAAGTTCTCTTTGATGGGTGAAAATAGTCAGTGACAATTACTAAAGCTATGAAGGAGATTATGATGAAGGACGAAAGAGAGAATTAGGGCATTAGTGAGTTAGGGCATCAACGAGTTAGGGCATCAACGAGTTAGGGCATCAACTTGTCGCAATCTGGCTTTCACTAACCCTAAAAGCTTGCCATATGTGGTGATGGGTTTTAAGGTTTAGCAATAGACAATTGGTGAACCATCCACCATTTGGTCTAGACTTTCAGGGAATTTGCACTAAATTTTAATATATGATAATGATTTTCCACACCTCAGCTTCATATTTTTCAGAAAAAGTCGTTCCACTATGTTAGGGATTATTTAATGACAAAAGTGACTATAGGGTACACTGTGTATTTACCATGAAAAATGTGTTAGAAAAAAGAGAAAATAATCTTGAGTGAGATTGATCAGTGAATCCAGTGGACGACTGCTACGTCATTGCCATAATGATAATGATTTTCCACACCTCAGCTTCATATTTTTCAGAAAAAGTCGTTTCACTATGTTAGGGATTATTTAATGACAAAAGTGATTATAGGGTACACTGTGTATTTACCATGAAAAATGTGTTAGAAAAAGAGAAAATAATCTTGAGTGAGATTGATCAGTGAATCCAGTGGACGACTGCTACGACCCTGAAAAAAAGCTGCTTTCAGAGCCCTGGAGGAGCCCTGGAACAGTCTAATAAACAGAGTCAAATCGAGTTTATTGGTTACTCCCTGTTTCTGATTGGCTACATAGTTTGATTAGCCCAATTGGGTTGCTATTAGCAGTCTCCCAGCTATTTGCAGTCCCAGTTTTAGTTTTATGGGTGGGATTGGATGAATTAGTACCTACATTGGATGTGAGAAATGTTTTTGCTGGGTTTACCCATACTGAGATCTGGTGGAGAATCTGCTATTATCACTGCTATTCCCGGTTAGGGATGTTGTTCTAAAACAAACACACCAGCAGCAGTAGTATAGTATAGTGTAGTACCTAGTGGGCCCCGTGCAACTGACTGGTTTCACTTTCCTGAACTGTGGTCGGTGGCGACTGGTCGCAGGGTAGGTAGGTAGGTCCCTTAGACTCCAGTCTCAAAGTCCTCAAATCAGGTAACACCCAATATGGCAGAACTCGTGAAAGGACACATGACCTGCAATCTGTCGACTCTTCTTCTCCCTCCCCAGCTAGCTAGCTGCTGGGCCCGGCCTTTGTCACCATTTTTGACCTGGGCTAATGCCTCAATTATGAATTGGAGTACCTATTACGGATGAGCACTGTAGCTGTATGTGAAGTGCTGCAGCAAGCTGGAATATTACAGAGCTGATCATCTCTGACAGCTGCATCTGGGACTCGTCAATAATTTGTAGTTTTAGCTAACTCCGATTGCAGAGTTCCGATTACAGCAGACTGGTCAATACTTTAAAAAGATCTGTCTGAAATGCACAAATTAATATACTCGAGTACTAGTAAGTGGCTAGCTCCAAATTTATATAATAATGCTTGTGCCTGACTCCCTGCTAGCTGCATGCGTGTCCGCGTGCGAACCCACAACTGGTATATTTAGTCCAGACAGGCTGCATCTCGTTTCTGGTGTAATTGTAGTGCTAGATCATGGGTAATATATTTTCAGTATTAATAGAGGGCAGCTCCTGCACCAAGCTGTTTGTAGCTAGCCAGCTTTAATAGAGATATAAGCTGCTGTGTGCAACTAGCAGCAACTCCTGGATTTTGATTTGAGGTCATGTGTCTTCTTTTGGAGGGGTTGGAAGTTCATATGTGTCCAGAAATGCTCAATGCAGGAATGGACAGATCAGTAGTTACATCATACGATCAATATATAGAAGACATTCTCAGGCGTCTAGAGGTTGTCAATGAAGAACGCCAGGATAATAATATGATGTGGCAGAAGTTGGTGCGCATATAAGCATAAAAATTTTACTTACTATGTTATAAGGGCCTGTTGGATTTGTTGTCTGCACAGTTGATCATGCTCAATGAATTAGGCCTTATCAGCTGGAGTTTCACATGAATGAGTTGCAGTCTGAATTCAACCTGCTGAGTTATAATCCAGCGCTACATACTCACTTTTTATGTATATTCCATGTCTTTGCAGCTCTAGTGCATTTGGTTGCTTCTTATATATCTGAAAAAGCAACGATTTTCAATTGATGAAGATTCTGCTAGTTGTTACAGGCATTGGTGACACGGATATTGTTCAATGAGATGATCAGTTCTTCCTCATGAGAAGAATGAGTAGCGAGACATTATATATGAGCTTCGCAACAGCTGCAGTTTACATACTCACAGCATTGTCTCTCTTGACCAATTTGTTGCATTCTAGATCTTCAATGCCCCTCTAAATGGGTTAATGAAATTATTCAAGTTTATGGAAAAAAGTTATCATTGTGTTGTGCTTACAATATTAAGCTGTTGATTCATATATTGGAATTTGGAAGCTCTCTAGATTGACATTGTCTTTTGTTGACTCAGTTCAGAGGGACTTTTGCATGAGTTGGAATTGATCAGTGTCCTTGATTGTGGGGTAAGATTTTTGTTTGAATTACTTGAATCCATGTGTGCTTGACAGCAACCGGAGAGCTAACCGGAGAGCTGGTCATACTCTGGAGGCTGCAGGTCTTTCATCAAATTCATTTTTTGGTAAATTACCTATCTATGTTCATCTCTCATGGTTTTGCTTGAACTTGTCAAAGAGAGCAAATCCATTGTGCGATGAGTCACTTATTTGTTATGTTACTGTTCAAGGTGAAGATGGGTTATTC
>Ga0116229_10005299_pt1 | contig 21091 bp, 20 predicted proteins | sample S1TSphgellanicum_3_FD_87313 | JGI IMG/M metagenome (GOLD analysis project Ga0116229, IMG submission 87313) | Host-associated microbial communities from peat moss isolated from Minnesota, USA - S1T2_Fc - Sphagnum magellanicum MG | ecosystem: Host-associated > Plants > Peat moss > Unclassified...
CGGTCCACCCCGGCCTGCTCGTCGAGGACAAGGGCCGCAGCATCGCCCTGCACTATCGCAGGGCCCCGGAGTGCGCGGCGACCGCGCACGCCACGGCGGCCGATCTCGTGCATGCCTTGGGACCCGACTACCACGCGCAGTCCGGCAACAGGGTGGTGGAGATCAAGGCCCGCCACCTTTCCAAGGGAACCGCGATCGCGGCATTCTGCCAAGAGGCGCCGTTCCGCGAGCGCCGCCCCGTGTTCGTCGGCGACGATCTGACCGACTTGGACGGTTTCCGGTGGGTCGATGCGCACGGCGGCGCATCGATCGCGGTCGGGGACCGGGTATCGGGCCGCTTTCATCTCGAGGACCCCGCGGCGGTCAGGGCGTGGCTCGCGCAGCGGGTCCGGCTCTAATCCCGGATCTGGCCCTCGCCGCGCACCAGATACTTGTAGCTCGTGAGCGCTTCCACGCCGACCGGGCCGCGCGCATGAAATTTGTCGGTGCTGATGCCGATCTCGGCGCCCATGCCGAACTCGCCGCCGTCCGCGAACTGCGTCGACGCGTTATGCAGCACGATCGCACTGTCGACGCGCGCCAGAAAACGCGCGGCCGCGGCGGCATTGCCGGTGACGATCGAATCCGTGTGCTGCGATCCGTAACGGTCGATGTGGGCAATCGCCGCATCGACGCCGTCGACGACCCGGACCGCGATGATGGCGTCGAGATACTCGGCGTACCAGTCGGCGTCGGTGGCGGCCTTGACCCGATCGTCGACGCGCAGCGTCGCGTCGTCGCCGCGCACCTCACAGCCGGCATCGAGCAGCATCGCAACCAGCGGCGCAAGATGGGTGGCGGCGGCCGCCCGGTCCACGAGCAGGGTCTCGGCGGCCCCGCAGACGCCCGTGCGCCGCAATTTCGAATTCAGGACGATCCGCTTCGCCATCTCGAGATCGGCGTCACGATCGACGTAGACGTGACACACGCCGTCGAGATGACCGATCACGGGCACGCGCGCCTCCTTCTGGACACGCTCGACGAGGCTCTTGCCGCCGCGCGGCACGAGCACGTCGATGCTGTCCGCCATCTCGGCCAGCATGTAGCCCACGGCTGCCCGATCCGGCGTCGGCACGAGTTGAATGCAGGCCTTCGGCAGGCCCACGACCTCGAGCCCCTGTTCCAAGCAGGCATGGATGGCGGCGCTCGAGCGCGAACTCTCCGAGCCGCCGCGCAGGATCACGGCGTTGCTCGACTTCAAGCACAGTGCGCCCGCGTCCGCGGTCACGTTCGGTCGGCTCTCGTAGACGATGCCGATCACGCCGAGCGGAACGCGCAGCCGCTGGATGACCATGCCGTTCGGGCGGGTCCACTCGGCGAGTACCGTGCCGATCGGATCGGGCAACGCCGCGATCGCATCGAGCCCGGTCGCGATCGCGAGCACCCGCTTGTCGTCGAGTTTGAGCCGGTCGAGCAGCGCGGGCGACATGGCGCGCGCGGAAGCCTCGGCGATGTCGCGCTCGTTGGCGGCGAGGATGCGATGACGGTGCGCGCGCAGCGCGGCCGCGGCGGCGATGAGCGCGCGGTTTTTCTGTTCCGTCGGGGCGAGGCCGAGCACGGCTGCCGCGCTGCGCGCGGCACGGCCGATCGCCTGCATGATGTCGGGAACGGATTGCTCGCCCGCAGCGAGGGGGCGGGGGCTCGAGACGGGTGTCGTGTTCATAAGCTCTGCAACAATACTAAATCATCTCGATGGACTATTTCATCACGTCCGCGGAAACCGAGCAGACTCTCGATGTCCGCCGACTTGCGGCCGATGATGCGCGCGGCGTCGCCGTCCGAATAGGCAGAGATGCCGAGTGCGACTTCCGCGCCGTCGGGCCCCACGATGCTGACCGTGTCGCCGCGCTCGAAGCGGCCCACCGCGCGCAGCACGCCGGCCGGCAGAAGGCTCTTGCCGCGCAGGAGCGCGCGCACCGCGCCCGCGTCGACCGCGATTTGTCCGGCGGGCCGCAAGGTGCCGGCGATCCACTGCTTGCGGGTCGCGAGCGGCGTCGAGGACGGCACGAACCACGTGCTGCGCGCACCCGCCTCGATGCGCCGGAGCGGGTGTCGATGCGCGCCCTTGGCGATCACGAGATGACAGCCCGCGCCGACCGCGATCCGGGCAGCCGCGATCTTGGTCTGCATGCCGCCGGAGCCCAGCGGACTGGCGGCGCCGCCGGCCATCGCCTCGATCTCGGGCGTGATGGTGCGCACGCGCGGGATGAAGCGTGCCCGCGGATTCTCGTGCGGATTCGCGCTGTACAGTCCGTCGATGTCGGACAACAGGACGAGACAATCCGCGCCGGCCATCTGCGCCACGCGTGCGGCCAGGCGGTCGTTGTCGCCGTAACGTATCTCGGCCGTCGCGACCGTGTCGTTCTCGTTGATGACCGGCACGGCGCCCAACGCCAGCAGGGTGTCCAAGGTGCCGCGTGCATTCAGGTAGCGGCGGCGCTGCTCGGTGTCGCCGAGCGTCAGGAGGATCTGAGCCACGGTGATGCCGTGCGCATCGAGCAGTTCCTTGTAGGCATGCGCGAGGCGGATCTGGCCCACCGCGGCCGCGGCCTGCTTCTCCTCGAGCCGCAGCTTGCCGGCGCCCAGCCCGAGATGTCGGCGCCCGAGCGCGATGGCTCCCGAGGACACCACGATCGGCTGCTGGCCGCGTTTGTGCATGTGCACGACGTCGGCGACGAAACTCTCGAGCCAGGCGCGATTCAGACGACCGCTGCGCGCATCGACCAGCAGAGCGGACCCCACCTTGATGACGACGCGCTTCGCCGTGCTCAAGGGACGTGCAGCGGATTTCCGGTCGGCGGCGGTCATGGCGCCGACATAGTAGCGCCGCGCAATGCGTAAGGTCGCGGCCATTTGCTTGGCCTCGCACGCTCACCTAATATTCGTCCGCGTCTCGAATAAAGCGACTCATTTTCAAGAAGGACGAGTGCCGTGGGCAGAGAGTACGAACCGACCGTCGGACAGTGGTATGAAGATCTGGAGAACGAGGAAACCTTCCAGGTCCTCAAGGTCGACGAGGACCGTGAAATCGTCGAAATCCAGCATCTGGACGGCGACGTCGAAGAGCTCGACGTGGACGGCTGGGCGGAGCTCGACCTCGAACTGACCGAGGAACCGGAGGGCTGGTCGGGATCGAAGGCGGAGAAGGATGCCGACGACGAGGACGACGACGAGGACTGGGATGAAGACGAGGACGATGAAGACGACGACGAGGACGACGAGGATCTCGACGACGACGACGAGCGCGAGGAATACTGACCGCGCCGTGCGCGGCCGGCAGCAGCGTCCGCACCGGCGTCGGCACTCACGTCGGAGCCGGCAGCCGCCCTCGCGTCAGACCCGCTGCAGCCACCCGTGCCGGTCCGGCGCCGTCCCCTGTTGAATGGCGACGAGCTGAGACCTCAGTGAACGGGTCAGCGGGCCGACCTCGCCGCTGCCGACGCGATACTCCTTGCCCCCGTGGATCAGCGTGCCGACGCCGGCCAGCACGGCCGCCGTGCCGGACAGCGCGGCCTCGCCGGTCGCGGCCCACTCGAGCATCTCGCGCACGTCGAATACGCGTTCGCTGACCTCGAAGCCGAGATCACGCCCGAGCCTGAGCAGCGAATCGCGCGTGACCCCGTGCAGGAACGTGGAATCGAGACTGCGGGTCAGCAAGCGGCCCTCCTGGATCAGGAAAAAATTCGCGGCACCGGTTTCCTGCACCTCGCCACCGGGACAGAACAGCACCTGGTCGGCCCGAGCGGTGGCGCGCGCCGCCATCGTGGGACCCATCGCGGCGGCATAGTTTCCGCCGGTCTTGACCATGCCGAGATGCGCGGCGGAACGCGTGTTCCGGTCGTCGACCAAAATCCTGAGCGGCTTCATCCCGCCGGCGAAATAGTCCCAGACCGGACTCGCCAGCACGATCAAGCTGGCTTCCGGCGGCGGCGTCGCCGCCGCGCCGATATTCGCGGTGGTCCCGATCAGCAAGGGCCGCAGATACAGTGCGCCGGGAGCATCGGGCACGGCGTCACGGCTGCGATCGATGACCGCACGGACCATGGCGGCGAGTTGCGCGGCGTCGGGCTCGGGCAGCACGAGCTGCCGGGCGCTCTGGCGCATGCGCGCGATGTGGGTGTCCATGCGAAACACGTGAATCGAACCGTCGGCATGGCGGAACGCCTTGAACCCCTCGAAACAGGTGCTCGCATAATGCAGGACGTGGGCCGCCGGGCTCAGCGTCAGGGGCGCAAACGGCGTGAGTTCGTGCTCGCCCCAGCGCCCGTCACGGAAGGTCGCGACGGCCATGTGGGAGGTGAATACCGTGCCAAAAGCGGGTCGATGGGGGGAAGCAGTCATGGGATAGGGCCTCGCAGCATAGGCCGGGCAGTTTAGGCCAGAAGGACGGTCGCGCCAATCGTGCGCCGAGATTCGAGCGCCCGGTGCGCCGCCGCCGCGTCCCGCAGCGGCAGCGTCTGCCCCACGGTGGCCTTGAGCGACCCGTCGGCCAGGCGGGCGAACACGTCCTGCGCGCGCTGCTGCAATTCCTCGCGCGTGGCGATGTAATCGAACAGCGTCGGCCGGGTGGCGTAAAGGGAGCCGCCCGCGGCCAGCTCCGAGATTTTGAAGCCGTCGATCATGCCGGACGACTGCCCGAAACTCACGAACGTCCCACGCCGTTTCAGGCACTTGAGAGAACCGCGCCAGGTGTCCTCGCCGACCGAGTCGTAGACGACGTCGCAGCCGCGGCCGCCCGTGATCTCGCGGACGCGCGCGGGGAAATCCTCTTCGCGATAGTTCACGACCTGGGCATAGCCGTGCGCGTGGGCCGCCGCCACCTTGTCGGCCGAGCCGACGGTCCCGATCGCCACGGCCCCGACGGCCCGCAACCATTGTCCCAACAGCAAGCCGACGCCCCCGGCCGCCGCGTGGACCAGCACATGATCCGCGCGCTTCACGGGATAGCAGGTCGTGACCAGGAACTGCGCGGTCAGACCCTTGAGCATGACCGACGCGGCAAGCTCGAAGCCGACGCTCTGCGGCAGCCGCACGAGTCGCTGCGCCGGCACGACGCGTCGTTGCCGGTACGCGCCCAAGGGCAGGGTGTAGGCGACCCGGTCGCCGATCGCGACCTCCGTGACGCCGGGCCCGACGGCGGCGACGATGCCGGCCGCCTCGCCGCCCGGGATCAGCGGCGTCTCGGGCCAGGCATACACGCCGCGGCGATAATAGGTGTCGATGAAGTTCACGCCGATCGCGCGCTGCTCGACCAGCGCTTCGCCGGCGCCGGGAGCAGCCGTCTCGAGGCCCGTCCACTGCAACACTTCCGGGCCACCCGGCGTGCGCGCGATGATGCCCATGTCGGAAAATGTCATCTCGGAAGACCTCTCGAACCCGTGTCGCGACGAGCATAGCTTACCGGGGACGGGCCGGGCCCGCCGACCCCGGTTGCTATTCTGGCCGAGACTTTATAGCGTACGCGTCCACGCATGACTGCACCGGGGATCCGCACATGACCACGCTGACACGCTCGACGTACTTAAGAGGCCTGGCGGCCTTGCTTTTTGGCGCCCTGTCGCTGCCCGTCCAGGCCGCCGAACAATTGAAGCTCGTCGAGCGGCCGATCAACGAAACCACCGTGGACATCGGCATCAAAGGGGATTCGGTCGGCGATCTGTTGACCTTCGCCAATCCCATCTATGACGCGAGCAACACGACCCAGATCGGCAGCGATCAGGGGTACTGCGTGCGCGTCGTCGTCGGCAAGAGCTGGGAATGCAACTGGACGGTGATCCTGAAGGGCGGCCAGATCACGGTCGAGGGGCCGTTCGCCGACGAGGGTGATTCCACGCTCACGGTCACGGGCGGCACGGGCAAGTACTCGGGCGCGAAAGGGTCTTTGAAACTGCATCCGCGCGACGCCAAGCCGTCGGGATACGACTTCCTCTACGATCTCGGCTGAGGGCGTGGGCTACACGGCGGAGGATTGCGCGCGCAGCCGGCTGGACTTCCCGGCTCTGCAGGCGGGCGACACCGGAGCGCCGCTCGCCTACCTCGACGGTCCGGGCGGCAGTCAAGTGCCGAACGCCGTGATCGACGCGATTCGCGACGTCTACGTCCATTGCAACGTCAACACGCACGGCCATTTCGGACCGTCGCGCGAGGTCGACCGGCGCATGCAGGCGGCGCGACGCGCCGTCGCCGACTTCCTGGGCGCGCGCGACGAGTCCTCGATCTCCTTCGGTCAGAACATGACCACGCTCAACTACGCCTTGAGCGGCGCCATCGCGCGCACGCTGTCGGCCGGCGATGAGATTCTGATCACCGAACTCGACCACGAAGCGAATCGCGGACCCTGGTTGCGGCTCGCAGAGCGCGGCATCGTCGTGCGCGAAGTGCGGCTGCAAGAGAGCGGCGAACTCGACACGACCGACATGGCGGCGAAGATCACCGCGCGCACCAAACTGCTGGCGCTCGGCGGATCTTCGAACGCGCTCGGCACGGTCAACGATCTCGTCCTCGCGCGCCGCCTGACGCGCGAGGTCGGTGCCTGGCTCGTCATCGACGCCGTGCATTACGCACCGCATTTCCCGCTCGACGTCGAGGCGCTCGGCGTCGATTTTCTGCTCTGCTCCGGCTATAAATTCTACGGACCGCACGTCGGGATCCTGTATAGCGCACCCGGCGCGCTCGCGCGGCTGCCGACCGATCGGTTGCGCACCCAGGATCCGGCGCCGCCCTTTCGGATCGAGACCGGCACCCTCAACCATGCGGCGATCGACGGTGTGCGCGCCGCGATCCATTATCTGGCGGGCTGGGGACGGGGTGCCACGCTGCGCGAACGTCTGGTCGACGCGATGACCGGCATCAGCGCCTACGAGCACGGTCTCGCGACATTCTTCTACGAGTCGGTCGGCGGCATACCCGGCGTCACGCGATGGGGCCCGTCGTTTGCCGTCGCGCAGCGTGCGCCGACCGTCTCGATCACGCTGCGGGATCACCGGCCGGACGCGGTCGCCAACGCGCTCGGAGACCGCAATATCTGCGTTTGGAACGGCGACTTCTACGCGGCGAAGGCCGTCGAGGTGCTCGGCCTGGCATCCCGCGGAGGCCTGCTGCGCACCGGGATATCGATGTACAACACGCGGGCGGAAATCATCCGGCTGCTCGAGGGGATCGAGGCGCTCTAAGAACCGTCGGGCAGCGAACCGCCGAGCAGATGCCCCGCAAGGTCGATCGCGTGGTCGCGCAGCTCCGTCACGGCGGTGGCCTCCCAGTAGCGGGCGCGCAGCAGCGGCCCGAGATAAAACAGCCGTTGCCGGCTGCGGCCGTCGGCGCCGATCACGGCGCGCTGCGCGTCGGTCCGCAGACCGAGCTTGAGGGCATCGGCGCAAATCGTGCCGTCGGCCAGCAGGCTCACGACGAGAGGATCCGTGGAGCGCTCGATCGCATAATTGGATCCCGTCGCATTGACCACCGCATCGACCTGCGCATCGACGACGGCACCGTGCCCCCGCGGCCGCCAGCGAACACGCACCCGGCCTTGCTCGAGGGCGAGAGACTCGATGCGGCCCGCGTTGACCTTAAGTGTCCCGGCACGGCGCAGCGCCGCGAGCCGAGCGCCGAGCGCGGGCGGCATGCGGTGCCGATGCACGTCCCAGTGACATTGCACGTGGCGCAGGAAGCGCCGTTGCTCTGCCTCGGGCAGCCGCGCCCATAGCGCGGGGGCCAGGTGTCGCACGAAGGTGACCACCTCACGCCAATCGCCGCCGAGTTGCTCGACGTCCCGCGCCATGGCCCGGCAGGCCGCGAACAGGCGCCGCACCGAGGGGCTGCCCGCGAGCAGCGCCGCGCCGTCACCCTGCACGGCCGCGGGCCGGAACGGGGTCTGGAGCTGCGGCAGCAAGCCGCGTCGCGACAGCGTCAGCAGCGTCGGCATGTGTTCTGGATCCGCGCTCAGGCGCAGTGCCACGTCCGCCATCGTCAGCCCGTTGCCGAGGATCAGCACCGAGTCGAGTGCCGCAAAATGAGCGGGCAGGCGCCAGGGGTCGCCGCAATACCGATCGCTGCCCTGCAGTTCGCGGGCCACCGCAAGCTGGGCCGGCGGCGCATTGCCGAGCGCGAGAACGACGGCGTCCGCGCGGACCTGCGTGCCGGAGGCGAGGTCGAGCTCGACACCGGGCGTGGCGGAGCGCGCATCGCCCCGCACTTGCCGGACCGCGGTGACATTGTCCTGGCGGATCGCGAAGCGGGCGGCCGGGCCGACCGCCCGCAGCGCGTCCTTGAGGCCTTGCTCGAGATAGTCGCCGTACCAGGACCGGGGTAGGAAATCCTCGGCATCGGCCGACGGGTCGCGGGCCTGCGCGAAGCGCAGAAACTGTAAAGGATCGCCCGCGTCGGCCGAGAGCCGCCCGGCCGGCACGTTGAGGAGGTAGTCGATGTCGCGCGTGGCGTAGGCAACCCCGCGCCCGACCGCGGTCTCCCGCCCGATCAGAAGGATATCGCGCTGCCGGTCACCGCCGTGCCGCAGCAATAGCGTCGCGAGCAGGGTGCCACAAAATCCGGCACCGACGATCGCGATCCGATCAATCCGCGCTGCGGTCACGCCGGTTGAACTGTAAACTTTCGCCCATATGGTGTCCTCGGTGACCAGCTTAAACCCCGGGGGTTTCTCATGACCAGGAATCGCGTTGCGTTGTTGATGTTGACGGCCGCGGTCGCGTTCTCGGCGCCCGTGTTTGCGGACAATGATCCATCGATGCAGGATATCTACGATCAGGCCAAGAGCGGTCATCTGGATCAAGCCCAGCAGATGATCAACCAGGTGCTGCGCGATCATCCGAACAGCGGCAAGGCCCATTATGTCGCCGCCGAACTCGACGCGAAGCAGGGTAACTTATCCCTGGGGAGAGTCGAGTTCAACAAAGCGGAGCAGCTCGACCCCGGCCTCCCCTTCGCTCGACCCGAGGCGGTGCGTTCGCTGCAGGCGGAACTCGGCCTCGCGTCCGGCACGGTCGCCCGGCCGTCGACCTACGTCCCCGTGACCGCGCCGCGACATTCCTTCCCGTGGGGTGCGGTGCTGGTGGCGGTCATCGCCATCGGCGTGCTCTGGGCCCTGTTCCGGCGCCGGACGACTTACGTCACGGCGGGCGGTTACCCGGGCGGCGTGGCACCGGTGGGTGGCGCGGGCCCCTACGGCCCAGGTCCCGGCGGCTACGGCCCCGGCTACGGGGGTCCGGGCTACGGCGCTCCGGGCGGCGGCATCGGCTCGAGCATCGTCGGCGGACTCGCCTCGGGTGTCGCGCTGGGCGCGGGCGCCGTGGCGGGCGAGGAATTGGCTCATCACTTCTTGGATGGCGGCGAGCGGCGTGAAGCCTTCGTCTCCCCGCCTCAGGATACCCCCGTCAACGACCCGGGTAACGGCGACATGGGCGGCTCCGACTTCGGCGTCAACGACCCCGGCTCGTGGGATGACTCGAGCAGCGGCGGCGGCGGGGGTGACTGGGGTGGCGATGGCGGCGGTGGCGGTAGCGACTGGACCTGACAGCGTTAGAAACGCCTCGTACTGCGGTGCGCAGATTCGCTGCGCACCGCGACCGTGCTTACACGATGATGCGCGGTTGTGAGCCGAGACCATCGACGATGAGTTTGTTGACCCGCTTCACGAACGTGGCCGGGTCATCCAACTCACCCCCTTCGGCGAGCAACGCCTGATCGTAGAGGACGCCCGCGAGATCCGCGAACGCTGCGTCGTCTCGGGTCTCGTTGAGCCGCTCTACGAGCGGATGTTTCGGATTGACCTCGAGGATGGGCGGCGTGGCGAACGGATTGCTCTGGCCCGCTTGCTTCAAGATCCGGCTCATGCGCAGCGAGACCCCGAATTCACCGGCCACGAGACACGTGGGTGAATCGGTGAGCCGCGTCGAGACGCGCGCACTCGCGATCTTGCCCGACAGCGCCTGGGTCAGACGTTCGAGGCTGTCCTTGTAGTTTGCCTCCGCAGCGGCCTTGTCCGGCGTTTCGATCGCCGACGCGACGTCGGCGGCGGCACTGGCGGCACTCGCAAGCGTCTTGCCCTCGAATTCGTGCAAATGGCTTGCGACCCACTCGTCGATGCGGTCCGTCAGCAGCAGCACTTCGATGCCCTGGGCGCGAAACCCCTCGAGGTGCGGGCTGTTGCGCGCCGCGGTCAGCGTGTCGGCGGTCAGGTAATAGATCGCTTTCTGATCCGATTTCATGCGGCCGACGTAGTCGGCGAGCGTCACGGTCGCAGCCTCGCCGGCCGCCGCATCCTGTGCGGTCGAATGAAAGCGGATCAGCGCGGCGACCCGCGCCCGCTGGCTCGCGTCGTCGATGATGCCTTCCTTGAGCACGACGCCGAAGGTCTTCCAAAATGCCGCATACTCCTCGGGCTTGTTGGCCGCGAGCTCCTCGAGCAGATCGAGCGAGCGCTTGACGAGCGCGGCACGGATCTTCTCCACGGTTCGGTTGTTCTGCAGCAGCTCGCGCGACACGTTGAGCGGGAGATCCGCGCTGTCGACGAGGCCGCGCATGAAGCGCAGCCACGGCGGCAGCAATTCGGCGGCCTTGTCCATGATGAACACGCGTTTCACGTAGAGCTGCACGCCGCCGCGCTGTTCGCGCTCGAACAGGTCGAACGGTGCGCGCTTGGGCAGGTAGAGCAGCGACGTGTACTCGAGATTGCCCTCGACCTTGTTGTGCGACCAGGCGCGCGCACCGTCCGAATCGTGGGTCAGGTGCTTGTAGAACGCCTGGTAGTCCTCGTCCTTGAGATCCGCCTTGGGACGCGTCCAGAAGGCCTGTGCCTGATTCAGCGTCTCGTCCTTCTCGCCGCCGGCGAGCACGATCGGCAGGCTCAGGTGATCGGAGTAGCGGCGCACCAGTTCCCGCAGGCGCGCGGGCTCGAGGAATTCCTTGTCGTCGGCGCGCAGATGCAGCGTCACCCGCGTGCCGCGCTGCTGCGCATCGCTCGCCTGGATTTCATAGGCGCCCTCGCCGTCGGACTCCCAGCGCACGGCGGGCTCTCCGGTGCGCTTCGTGACCACGGTGACCTTGTCGGCGACGATGAAGGCCGAGTAGAACCCGACGCCGAATTGGCCGATGAGCTGCGAATCCTTCGCGGAATCGCCGCTCAAGGTCTCGAGGAACTTCTTGGTTCCCGAGCGCGCGATCGTTCCGAGATTGTCGATGACCTCGTCCCGGCTCATGCCGATCCCGTTGTCCTCGACGGTCAACGTACCCGCCTCCGCGTCCGGCGTCAGCTTGATCGCGAGCGTGTCCCCGCCCAGCAGCTCAGGCGTGGCGATCGCCTCGAAGCGAAGTTTCTCGCAGGCATCGGAGGCATTCGACAACAGTTCGCGCAGGAAGATCTCCTTGTGCGAGTAGAGCGAATGGATGACCAAGCGCAGCACTTGCTTGGTCTCGGACTGAAACTCTTTGATCTCGGGCTGGTGTGCTTCGGTATTCATGGTGATCGTCGACCGGAAGATAGAACAGGGGCGAAGATGGGGACGGCAGGCTCGGACTTCAAGAGACCGCGCCCGCGGCGAGGCCGCCGGCGGTGCGGGCCGCCGGCGGTGCGTCGATTGTCAAGGCCAGTTGGCGCGGGGATCGAACGGTAGATCGCGCTTCATGCGCTCGTAGGCTTCGCGCGCTTCCGTCGATTGGGCCGGCGGGATCACGACTTTGAGACTCACGAACTGATCGCCGCTCGGCTTGCCGGGCAGTCCCCGGCCCCGCAAGCGCAGTTTCTGGCCCGCCTGTGCGCCGGCCGGAATCGTCAACTCGACGGTGCCGCCGAGCGTCGGCACGGAGATCTTGCACCCTAAGGCCAATTCCCAGGGAGCGAGGGGCAGCTCCACGGTCACGTCTCGCGCCTGCACGAGGAACACGGGATGCGGTCGCAGCTTGACCCGAAACACCAGGGGCGGCCGGGTCCCGCTGCCCGCGATTCGCAGCGCCTGGCCGTCCGCGACGCCGGCGGGAATCGCCACCTCGACCGTGCGCGTATGCCCGGCCTCGTTCAGCGTCACCCGCCGGCGGGTCCCTGCGTAGGCCTCCTCGACGCTGACCTCCAAGGTGCCGGCGTCTGCATCCGAGGATGCCTGTTCGCTCGAATGACCAAACAGAGTCGAGAAGAAATCGCTGAAGCCATTGAGGTCCGTGAAGCCATGCTGACCGCGCGCGCCGAAACGCTGTTCCCAGTCGGGCGGAGGACGAAACTGCTGGCCGGAGCGGTAGTCGCGGCCGAGCTGATCATAAGCGGCGCGCTTCTCCGCATCCTTGAGCACTTCGTAGGCTTCCTGGACCTCCTTGAACTTGGCCTCGGCGTCCTTCTCCTTGCTCACGTCCGGGTGATACTTGCGCGCCAGCTTGCGGTACGCACGCTTGATCTCGTCCGCACTCGAGGAGCGGGTCAGTCCCAGGGTTTCGTAGTAATCCTTAAATCTCATTCAAAACCTTCGCGACAGCCGAGTTAGCATAGTGTGGCCAGGTTTCGAAACTCAAAGGGCATATGCAGCGAATTTTCTTGTTCCTCGTGACGAACCTCGCGGTCGTGGCACTCCTGTCCGTGGTGCTGTACGTGCTGGAGCGCGCCATCGGCGTGCGCGCCGACGCGGGGACGGCCGCCGGCCTGATCGTCTTTGCGACCGTGTTCGGCTGTGGCGGGGCATTGATTTCATTGGCTTTATCGAAATGGATCGCGAAGCGGTCCCTGGGCGTGCGGGTCATCGGCACGCCCCGATCCGAGCTCGATGCCTGGCTGCTCCAGGCCGTCCGCCGGCTCGCCGCCGACGCCGGGATCGGCATGCCCGAGGTCGGCGTTTTCGAGGCGGACGAGATGAACGCATTCGCGACCGGCGCGCGGCGCAACGCCGCCCTCGTGGCGGTCAGCACGGGCCTGCTGCGGGGGCTCTCGCGTGCCCAGGTCGAGGCGGTGCTGGGACATGAAATCAGCCACGTCGCGAACGGTGACATGGTGACCCTGACCCTGCTCCAGGGCATCTTGAACACGTTCGTGATCTTCCTGTCACGAATTCTCGGTAACCTCATCGACCGCGCCGTGCTCGGCAACGACCGCGACGGCGGCGGTATCGGCAGCTTCGCGGCCACGCTCGCCGCGCAGATCGTGCTCGGCGTATTTGCGAGTATGATCGTGGCGTGGTTTTCCCGGCACCGCGAATTTCGGGCCGACCGGGGCGGAGCCCGCTTGAGCGGAACCGGCAACATGGTCGGCGCGCTCGAGGCGTTGAAGCACAGCCACGGTGCGGCGCTGCCGGCACCATTTCAAGCGTTCGGCATCAATACCGGGGCACCGGGGGGGATCATGAGCCTATTCACGAGCCATCCGCCGCTCGATGCGCGCATCGCGGCGCTGCACGCCCTGTAGACCCTCGCCGGAAGACCCTGCGCGCAAGGATATCGATGCAAGAACCCCTGAAATTGGCCTGGCCCGTCTTGGCGCGAATCGGCCGCGAAATGTCCCGCTGGTTCGACAACAGCGACTTCGCCTCCCGCCCGGCGGACATGACGCCCGCGACCCGCGAGACCAAGCGCGTCGACTGGGCGCGCTTGATCCCGTTCTTCTTGATGCATGCCGTCTGCCTGGCCGTCTTCTGGGTCGGTGTAAGCTGGGTCGCGATCGCCGTGACGATCACGCTCTACGTGCTGCGGATGTTCGCGATCACCGGTTTCTACCACCGCTATTTTTCGCACCGTACCTTCAAGACCTCGCGGCTCGGCCAGTTCATGTTCGGCTTGCTCGGCGCCTCGGCCGTCCAGCGCGGTCCGATCTGGTGGGCGGCCCACCACCGGCATCATCACGTGCATTCGGACAAGCCGGAGGACGTGCACTCGCCGGTCCAGCACGGCTTTTTCTGGAGCCACATGGGTTGGTTCATGTCGAGCAAGTACTTCGCCGCCGATTTCTCGCGCGTCAAGGATTTGCTCAAGTATCCGGAGCTGCGCTTCCTCGACCGCTTCGACATCGCAGTCCCGACGGCGCTCGGCGCGGGCGTCTTCCTGCTCGGCGTGCTGCTCGAGCACACGGCGCCGGGACTCGGGACGAGCGGCTGGCAGATGCTGGTGTGGGGGTTCTTCGTCTCGACCGTGGCCGTCTACCACGGCACCTACACGATCAACTCGCTGTCCCATGTGTTCGGGCGGCAGCGCTACCGGACCGGCGACGGCAGCCGCAACAACTTCTGGCTGGCGATCATCACGCTCGGCGAGGGCTGGCACAACAATCACCACCACTACCCCTCGTCCACGCGGCAGGGCTTTTATTGGTGGGAGTTCGACCTCACGTTTTACCTGCTCAAGCTCATGTCGGTATGCGGTTTGATTTGGGATCTGAAGCCGGTGCCGACGGCCGTCAGGGAAGGCGCCGGCAAGCGCCTGTAGAGCAGCATGCGAATCGCGGTGATCGGCTCCGGCATTTCCGGCATGGTGGCGGCCTACCGCCTCTGCCCGGACCATGACGTCACGGTGTTCGAGTCCGCCGGCCACGTGGGCGGTCACACCCACACGGTCGACGTCGAGGCGGGCGGCCGCACCTACGCGATCGACACCGGTTTCATCGTCTACAACGACTGGACCTATCCGAATTTCGTCGAGCTGCTGCGCGAACTCGACGTCCCGTGGCAGACGAGCGACATGAGCTTCAGCGTTCGCTGCGAAAAATCCGGCCTCGAGTACAACGGCACCTCGATCAACGCCCTGTTCGCGCAGCGCAAGAACCTGGTCCGACCCGCGTTTCTGCGCATGGTCCGCGACATCCTCAGGTTCAACCGGGAAGCCCCCGCCCTGCTCGCCGCCGCGTCCAGCGCTTCCGCGTCCAGCGACGGCGCGTCCGCGGCGGGCGGTGGCGGCACGGTCACGCTCGGCGAGTATCTCGAGCGCGGGGGCTACTCGCGCTACTTCCGCGACCATTACATCATCCCGATGGGCGCGGCGATCTGGTCCTCGCGCCCGCGTGACATGTTCGAGTTTCCGGCGCGTTTCTTCGTCGAGTTCTTCTCGAACCATGGGTTCTTGAGCGTCGACGATCGGCCGACTTGGCGGGTCATTCGCGGCGGCTCGCGCGAGTACGTCAAGCGCCTGACCGCACCGTATGCGCAGCGCATTCGCACCCGCACACCGGTCGAATCGATCCAGCGCCAGCCCCACCAGGTGATCCTGCGCCTCGCCGACGGCTCGCTCGAGCACGTGGATCGGGTGTTCATCGCCTGCCACAGTGATCAGGCGCTGCGCCTGCTCGCGGATCCGAGCCCGGCGGAGCGCGAGATCCTGGGCGCGATTACCTATCAGTCGAACGAGGCGCTGCTGCATACGGACGTGCGGCTCATGCCGCGGCGCCGGCTCGCGTGGGCGGCCTGGAATTACCACCTGCCGGTCGAGGCGGCCGAGCGCGTGACGGTCACGTACAACATGAATATCCTGCAGTCGCTCGACTCCCGGGATCAGTTCTTGTTGACGCTGAATCGCGGCGCGGCCGTCGATCCCTCGACCGTCATCGGCCGCTACTCCTACGCGCATCCGGTCTACACGACGGCGGCGGTCGCCGCGCAGCGGCGCCGCGCCGAGATCAACGGGGTCGACCGCACGTATTATTGCGGCGCCTATTGGAGTTATGGATTTCACGAGGACGGCGTGAAGAGCGCGCTGCTCGCGCTCGAGGACTTTCGACGGCACCAGGCCCATGAACAGTCGCATCTACAAAGGGTGGGTTAGGCACCGGCGCACGGCGCCGACCCACCATCGCTTCCACTACCGTATGTTCATGCTGTATCTCGATCTCGCCGAACTGCCGCAGTTGTTCGACGCCGTGCCCTTCTGGTCCGCGCGGCGGCCCGCGCCGGCCTGGTTCAAGCGCAGCGACTACCACGGTCCCGCCGACGTACCGCTCGACTGCGCCGTGCGCGATCTCATCGAGGCCCGCACCGGTGCTCGGCCGTCGGGCCCGATCCGGCTGCTGACGCATTTGCGCTACTTCGGCTATTGCATGAATCCGGTGAGTTTCTATTATTGCTTCGATGCGGCGGACACGCGCCTCGAGACCATCGTTGCGGAAATCACCAATACGCCCTGGAACGAACGCCACCAGTACGTGCTGCCGGTCGCCGCCGGATCGGCGGGGATCCGGCGCTTCGAATTCGACAAGGACTTCCACGTCTCCCCGTTCATGCCGATGGACCTGACCTATCGCTGGGGGTTCAACGCACCGGCCCAGCAGCTCCTCGTGCACATGCAGAACTTGCGGTCCGGTGAACGCCTGTTCGATGCCACGCTGTGCTTGACCGCCGAGGCGGTCACGGCCGGCGCCTTGCTGCGTTGCCTCGTCGGGTATCCGCTCATGACCCTGAGGGTCATTGCGGCGATTCACTGGCAGGCGCTGCGGCTGTGGTGGAAGAAGACGCCGTTTTTCGCTCATCCCGGCCGCGCGCAGCCGATCCCCACCCCCGCCTCGGAAACCCGATCCCCATGAAGACCAACATCATTCCGACCGCTCTGTCCGCCGCTCGCGCCGAGCCCGTCTCGCTGCTGACGCGTCTCGCACGCGCCTCGTTGCTCGGGCAGCTTGCCAAGATCCGGCACGGGCGCCTGCGCCTGATCGACGGCGACTTCGACCGCAGTTTCGGCCGCCTGACCGAGCAGGGTCCGTTCGAGGTCACGCTGCGCGTACGCAGTCCGCGGTTTTATTCCGATGTGGTGTTCGCCGGCACGGTCGGCTCCGGCGAGGCCTATTTGAACGGCCATTGGGAATGCGACGATCTGACCGCGCTCGTGCGGCTCATGATCGTGAACCGCGAGCTCATGAACGACGTGGATTCGGGCTGGTCGCGCCTGAGCGCGCCGGTGTTCAAGGCGGCGCACTGGCTCAACCGCAACGACAAATCGGGAAGCCGCCGCAACATCGCCGCCCACTACGATCTCGGCAACCGCTTCTTCGAGCTGTTCCTGGACGAGTCCCTGGCGTACTCCTGCGGCATCTTCGCCGGACCCGGGGCGTCCCTGTACGATGCCTCGATCGCCAAGTTCGACGCCGCCTGCAGCAAACTGGGGCTGACGGCCGGGCAGCATCTGCTCGAGATCGGCACGGGCTGGGGCGGTCTTGCGATTCACGCGGCCCGCCATTACGGCTGCCGGGTCACCACCACGACCATCTCGCGCGAACAGTACGAGCTCGCCCGGGAACGCGTCGCGAGCGCGGGTCTTCAAGACCGCATCACGCTGCTGCTCGAGGATTACCGCGACCTTCGCGGCGAGTATGATGCGCTTGTGTCCATCGAAATGGTCGAGGCCGTGGGCCACCAGTATCTCGATACGTATTTCCGCAAGTGCAACGATCTGTTGAAGCCGACGGGGGCCATGTTGCTGCAGGCGATCACGATCCGCGACCAGTTCTATGACCAGGCGATCCGCTCGGTCGACTTCATCAAGCGGTACATCTTTCCAGGCAGCTTCATCCCATCGGTGCGCACGCTCGTCGATTCCGTGGCCCGCGTCACCGACTTGAAGCTCTACCATCTCGAGGACGTGGGTCCGCACTACGCACGCACGCTGCGGCTCTGGCGCGAACGATTTCTGCGTCAGGCCGCCGAGGTGCGGGCACAGGGCTACCCGGAGAGTTTCGTGCGCATGTGGGAGTTTTACCTGTGCTACTGCGAGGGCGGTTTCGAGGAGCGCCAGCTCGGCGACGTCCAGATGCTGCTCACGAAACCCCGCTCACGGCGCCCGAGCATCGCCACGATCCATGCCCCGCAAACCTGAAGCGGCAACGATCGCGCGCCTGAAGGAGCTCGTGGGCCCCAAGGGTTGGCGCGACGCACCCGACGAACTCGAATCCTATCTGGTGGATTGCCGCCAGCTGTACCGCGGTGCCACGCCGCTGCTGCTGCTGCCGGCGAGCACCGCGGAGGTCGCCGCGATCTTGACCCTCTGCCACCGCGAGGGCCTAGCGATCGTGCCGCAAGGCGGCAACACCGGCTACTGCGGCGGCGCCACTCCCGACGACAGCGGCTCCGAGCTGCTGCTGTCGTTGCGCCGCATGAATCGCGTACGCGCCGTGGACCCCGCCAATGACTCGATGATCGTCGAGGCCGGGCTCACGCTCGCGGCGGTGCAGGCCGCGGCCCGGGACGTGAACCGACTGTTCCCGTTGAGCCTGGGGTCCGAGGGGTCGGCGCAGATCGGCGGCAATCTGGGTACGAACGCCGGGGGCACGGCGGTCTTGCGCTACGGCATGATGCGCGATCTCGTGCTCGGGCTGGAAGTCGTGCTCCCCGACGGGCGCGTGCTCTCGGCGCTGAAGGGCCTGCGCAAGGACAATACCGGCTACGACCTGAAGTCGCTGTTCATCGGGGCCGAGGGCACCCTCGGCGTCATCACGGCGGTGTGCCTGAAGCTCTTCCCGCTGCCGACCGATGTGGCAACGGCCCTCGTCGCGCTGCCGTCGCCGCCGTCGGCGCTCGATCTGCTGGCGCGCCTGCGGGCCGGTGTCGGGGAGAAGCTCTCGACCTTCGAACTGATGCCCGCGCGGGCCGTTGCGCTGACGGTGCACCATATCGAGGGCGTCGCGAATCCGCTTGGGACGCCGCCGGCGCCCTGGTACGCCCTGGTCGAGCTGAGTTCGGCGAACCCGAGCCAGGAGCTGACGTCGCTGCTGACCGAGCAACTCGCGGCCGCCGCGGGCGATGGGGTGATCGAGGATGCCTTGATCGCCGCGTCGAGCACCCAGGCGCAGGCCATGTGGAAGCTGCGCGAGTCCATCCCGGAGGCGCAGCGACGCCACGGCGCGAGTCTCAAGCATGACGTGTCGGTACCGATTTCCGCGATCCCGGCACTGCTGGAACGCGGCACGGCGCTCGCCGAGCGGCTCGTCCCGGACGGCGAGGTCGTCGCCTACGGACATGTCGGCGACGGCAACCTGCATTTCAATCTGAGCCAGCGGTCCGGCGCGTCCGCGGCGCGATTCCTCGCCGGCAAGGACGATCTCGAGGAGGCGATGTTCGATCTCGTCGAGGAACTCGGCGGCAGCTTCAGCGCCGAACACGGCATCGGCCGCCTGCGCGCCGCGCAATTCCGCGAGCGCGCCGATCCCGTCGAGTATGCCGTGATGCAGGCACTCAAACACGCCCTCGACCCGCAGGGCATCATGAACCCGGGCAAGGTTCTGCTGTGAAGGCGCCGGCGCGCCTGGGTGCTCCACGCCAGCTGCGCTTGCCGATCAGTACCGAGCGCCTGGAACTACGCGAATTCACGCGCCTCGACGTGGAAGGTATTTTCCAGTTTTCATCCGACCCGCGCGTGACGCGTTACCTGTTCTTCGGGCCCCGGGACCGCGACGGTGCGGCGGAATACCTCGAGGGTTTGCTCGAGTCGCAGCGCGAATTGCCGCGCACACGCTTCGAACTCGCCGTCGTCGAGCGCGAGAGCGCCACGCTGATCGGTGCCTGCGATCTGTCGCTGATCGAGCGCAACGTCGCCGATCTCGGCTACATGCTCGGCGCGGCGCACTGGGGCAAGGGCTATGCGACCGAGATCTCCCTGGCCCTGATCGACGCGGCGTTCTTCGATCTCAAGGCGGACCGCGTGATCTCGACGGTGGACGTCAACAATCAGGCCTCGATCAACGTGCTCGAGAAGATCGGCATGCGCTGGGAAGCGGTATTCCGCCGCCATCGACGCGCCAAGAATCGCTGGTGGGACTGCCACCTCTATACTCTGCCGCGCGAGGTATGGGAGGCATCGCAGGGCCAGCGCATGACCTAAGCCGCGGCGCGGCACCCGACCCGCGGTGTTCAGTCCGGCGAGTGCTTCTCGTCGTCGGCAGCGCCGTCATGCTCGGCATCGAGCAGGGCGTTACGGCGCCTCGCCCGCTCGAGCACCGCGGCGTTCGGCATGCCCGCTCGCGTCGAGCGCCGCAGGCCCAGCAAGCCGCCGACCAAGAACGCGACGACGATGCCGATGATCAGCAGCGCCTTGATCACGGCCCGACCAGGCGCATGAGTCCTTCCTGGCTCGTGCTCGCGACCAGCCTGCCGTCCTCGGCGAATACGCTGCCGCGCGTGAAGCCGCGTGCGCCGGAACTGCTCGGACTGTCGGTCGCGTAGAGCAGCCATTCATCGACGCGCACGGGCCGGTGGAACCACATCGCATGATCGATGCTGGCCATGATGAGCCCCTTTCCGCCGAACACGACGCCGTGCGGGTTCGTCGCGGTCGTGAGCAGCGTGAAATCGGAAATGTAGGCGAGCAGGCAGCGATGCAGCGATTCATCGTCGGGCAGACGTCCAAGCGTGCGCACCCAGACGTGATTGAACGGTTCGAGCTTGCGCGGGTGGATGTCGTTGGGCGGCTCGACGGGCCGGATGTCGAACGGCCATTGGTGCTCGAGGATGCGGCGCACGCGGTGCGAGGCATGAGTCGTCAAGTCGCGGTAATAGGAGGCGAGATCCCGCAGGCTCCCGGGCCCCGGTACCGACGGCATCGCCATCTGGTGCTCGAGTCCGCTTTCCTCTGCCTGGAAAGAGGCCGACATGTTGAAGATCTGCTCGCCGTGCTGAATCGCCACGATGCGGCGGGTCGAGAAATGCCGGCCGTCGCGGGCCCGATCGACCTCGTAGACGATCGGCTGATTGAAGTCTCCGCGGCGCAGAAAATAGGCGTGCAGAGAGTGCACGACGCGCTCCTCGACCGTGCGGCTCGCGGCCACGAGCGCCTGGCCGAGCACCTGGCCGCCGTACACCTGGGGGCTGCCGATGTCGCGGCTCTCCCCGCGGAACAGATCGCGTTCGAGCCGCTCGAGCGTCATCACCTTCAGCAGGTCGTCGAGTGGCTTGCTCATCGGTCGTCAGGCAGGCTCCGCGCCTCGAAGCCGCTCCAGCGGCCGAATCACGCCGAAATCTCCTCGCCGGCGACGCCGAGCCGCTTCTGCATGATCGGGCTCGTGGTCGTGTATTGCAGGAACTGCCGCTTGCCCGGGAACAGGTGATGCTGGATGCCGAAGGCGGCCAGGGCGGCTTCGTGGAAGCCGCTCAAGATGAGC
>Ga0116229_10005303_pt1 | contig 21079 bp, 12 predicted proteins | sample S1TSphgellanicum_3_FD_87313 | JGI IMG/M metagenome (GOLD analysis project Ga0116229, IMG submission 87313) | Host-associated microbial communities from peat moss isolated from Minnesota, USA - S1T2_Fc - Sphagnum magellanicum MG | ecosystem: Host-associated > Plants > Peat moss > Unclassified...
ATTAATAAAAAATATTCAACAAAAATCAAACTATCACGAATGAAGAGTGTTACATCATCCATGTATGTAAAATTTCACTAAGTCCCATGAGCTTGCAAAAATGTCAAGTCTTGTTAGCAATGAGAGGTTTGGCCAATTATCCCCAAATTGTTAGATAGTTAATCATGTAATGAATGTGTCTTCATAAAAGGAGGTCATCACCCCTTGTTGTTAGCAACTTGACAAACCAAAAAACATGTTTTATTTAAGGTTGGGAATAAAATGAACCTTTGCAATGATAACATTCTTAGTGGCTCCATCGATTTTTATCAAGATGAATATTTCACCAATGCCCTCAACCTAATGCCCTAAGTCATTGGCAATCACCATTGGCTATTCTTAACCAAAATTGGAACAAAGTTGGTCATCCATTCCTTCCTATCCAACATGTGCTTCATACAATGTTGGAAAACTATTTTCAAAGTATGATAACTTATACTCGCATGTCTACCAAAATAAATGTATTTCTTAATAATTATGACCTTTAAAATTGCAAAGTGACAAAATTATCTTGATTTTGGGAAAAGAACTTGGGAATTTTTTTTGAAAAATCCATTCTAAGATGACTAACCTTTCATGAACTACAAAAGTATTATTGAAAAATGTCATTGGTACATAATGTCCTTGATGAATTACATAATATATTATGAAAGTAATGCATACTAGTTGATGCCATGGCGAGCCCATGATGATTTTGTTACCCAAATTTGTTTCCAAGTTGTATTAACCATTCACTTTGTTTATTTACGTAGTTGAGGTGATTTAGAAATGCTTGTGTCATCCTTGTTATCCCAAAATTTTCACACCATGATTTTAATTGCAAAATATTTCTAAAGGCATGCCCCATTATTATAAAATATCATTGTTAAATAATCAAAATCTACCACCAATGCCACAAATGACAAACCAAGAATGCACCATGGAAAAAATAATGCATCACATTCATCTTATGTGATGATCAAAGTTCCTATGATCCACTTTACAAAATCTAAATCATTAATGAAAATGAATCCATTAAACTTTCATCTCATTCAATATTTGGGCCAAGTCATTCACCATTAAAGTTCAAGACTTTAGCTTTTTACACTTTTGGTGGTCCAAGGACCTTAGTTCTTATATTTTATTTTATACATTTTTTAATGGACATTTCATAGCCCAAAAGATGTTGCAATTTACATTTTTCTTCAAATCTTTAACCTCATTGTTGTTTCATTTAAAAATTATGTTTATATGCATACAAGGGTTATAATATTTGTGTATTAATATACAAAGGGTGTTGAATAAAGTTATGTACAGCTATCCAAATTTTTTGTTATGGCCCATGAGATTGTTGGATTTGGTGATCTATTCTTTTTTTAGTTATCTTGAATGAACTATAATTAAATGTGTAATAAGATTTGGTAAATTTGTGAGAATTTTAGAGGACCAATGGAATTGCTAGATTTTGTAATTTGAATTTTATTTTCTTAGTTATCTTGAATCAACTAATTAACAGTCCAATGTTTAATAACTATTTACAAATAAGGTTTTAGCACATCATTTGTGCACTTTGTTTAATTTATTTATCTTTCCCTTTCCCATCTATTATCTTCCCATATGATTAAATAAAATTAAACCTTACTAACATTTGCCATATGGCTTTCAAAATACATTTTGCACAAATTCCATATTGCTTCATTAAAATCAAATCACCACAATTTGACTAGTTTGATCATTTGATGAGAAAGTATCCTATGCGTATGACACAACATTATAATGCAATGGTAGAATATGCAAAAACTTAGATTCCATACTTACAATTCATGTTTCACAAATCTTTTCAAAATATTTTTTTTGGGAAAAAAAGGTTTAATGGCCTCAAGTTGAACACTTCAAAATTTTAACAATAGTTGGTGGGTGAAAACACGATAAAATGTACAATTAAAAGTGCTTGCTAGTCTACTTGTCAAGTGAACAAAAAAGTAGGACCAAAACCCATCACAAAATTGTTATACATTCAATCTTTTTAACTGAATGATAAATAACACAATTTCTTCATTATTATGCATTAATTTTTAAATTTTTCATTGTAAAAGTAGGTTTCAAGTAAACTTTTCTAAATGCAAGTACCTTCTAAAACTTATTTTTTGCAGTGTAACATTTGATTCAAGTGTGTGTCAAGTATATTCTACCAAAAAGAAAATAAATTTGCTTTTTAGTCAGGCCCTTGAATATACAATGATATTTATGTTATAATTCATACATGTATATTTCATTAAAATTTTTAATTGAAAAGTAGGTTTGAACACCATATTGATCAGTCAATTTTAAACCTATTTATTCCCTACTTTTATTATTCCAAATTTTTTGAAAATTTGTAGTTGATTTACAATAAACCCAATTGAGGGCTCAATCGTTTCAAAATGAAATTTAAGTAAAATTTGAATCTACTTTCTTGTGTTTTCATGAAAAACAACCTTTTTTTTAACTTGATATTTTTCGGCCAATTTTTATGTATACCTCACCATGTTTTCACCATGCTAAATATGTTAAGTTCATTTATAAGTTTTGAAGTTATGTTGGTGTTCTAATGTTTATATATTTTTTATCATATTAAGTAAATATTGGATATATATTTATATATTAAATGAGTTAATTTTCACAAAATTTCATTAGTTTCTTCCCTTTTTTTGGTTGGCCCATTAAGAATTAATTAATGTTAAGCATGACTCATAAATATGGTAATATGCATAGGATTCTGGGTCACATTCATTAAATTCATTTAATTTTCAAACCCTGTTTTGTATTTTGGGTATGTATAAATATCACCACAACACATTGTGTCCTTTTCAACCAGACCCAAAAACAATTGTTTTTTTTTTATATTCCATCTATAATTACTTAATCACATAAATCATTGAGTAATAGCAAAAGGATATTTACATGCTAGTTGGCATCGTGGTTTTGCAACTATAGTTAATATGATAACAATTTAATTTTGGGAGTAAAATATTCCATTATTTTTCAATTTGTGTTCATATATATTTGTAATGTGGCATCAATTAATCAAAAAAAACTAGTGACCTTTCACAACATTAAAACATGTTTTCCATGATTAGGACATTTTCCAATTATGTCTTAATTTAGTCATGTAAGACAATCCTTTTGTTGGATTTGCCGACCCTTTTTTTTTGTCACTAGGTGGCAAAAATTTGCCATTAAAAAAACCCTACTTAAATCATTAAAAATAACAATAATATGTAAATATTTTATTTCAAAGTTAGGTGATTCATTATCTGTATTATTCTATGATTAATCTCATTTTAAAAATATGGTTTTGATAATTAAATGGTTATATTGACTACTTAATTAATGTTTTTTTCTTATGGCCAATTTCTGTAGATTTAAAGGGGTAATAATATTTTTAAAAAATCTTTTTATCAAATTAAAAATATATATTTTCAAAATTTTGTAATAAAATATAACAAATAAACATAATATTGAAAGATTTAAACAACTTTTTAATTACATAACTTGTCTATAACCAAATGTGGCAATTTGTTTTATACATGATTACCATTTTAGCAACATCGTAAAAATAAATTAAAAATTTGTACCCCATCACATTGGGGAAAATAATAACTTGCAATTCCATAAAAATTGGACATATTTTATGTATTAAAAATAAAATTATAAAAGATTCGATAAATGCATTTTTGAATTGACATTGAATTTACGAAGATTCTAGGTCAATCTAAACAAAACGAAATTTGTAGATTTATTCATGACATGTAATTTCAAGTTATTTTTTAAACTATAAATTTAATTTTTGTAAATTGTAATTATTTTTTTGGATACATTATTGATTAAAATATTTCTATATTTTTATTACAAGTCTTAAAGCCCATTGTAGAATTAAAGCATGTAATTTTTAAAAAAATTTAAATTAAAAATATATTTTAAAAATAATAAAAAATCTTTTGTTGATGTTGATGGCCTTTTTATGTTTGCAAAATGGTGGAAATTCACCGCAAATGTTTTTTTTGGTTACATCATTAATATTTATTTTAAATTCTTAAAACCATTAGATAAAGTTTATGATGATTTAAAAGATTGAACTTAAATGTTTTCAAATAAATTTGATGTTGGAATTGTTTATGTGTTTAAAGTTCATATTATTATGATTAGTTTAAAATTTTTATTCATTAAAAGTAATATATATTTTTTCAGATTTTTGATTCAAAATTTTTTACAAGTTTTTTTTAATTTACATTTTTCCTTGAATTTGCACTATTTTTGCCATTTCTTTCCCAATAAGAATTGCCAAGTTAAAAAAAAATTGAAAAAAAAAAATGTTATTACGTAAATGGATTTTTTTATAAATACTTAATAATACACTTTTGTTCTTCAAAACATGCACTTTGAATTCACATTGAATTATAAAGATTTTAGGTCAATTTAAACAAAAAGATATTGGTTAATTTATTCTTGAAATGTTATTTTAAGTTGTCTTTTTTCAACATTGCAAATTTAATTTTGTAAATTATAATAATTATTTTGAATACATTATTCAATAAGCTTCAAGATCATCTTTTCATTTGTAACCTTTGAATATATTTGCAAAAGAAAATGTATGTTAAAGTTTGAATTTTCTAAACAATTTCATGTTAAACATGATGAAATTAAACTTTTTCATCTTTATTCATAAAGTGTTGAAGTGGGTTTGGTGGTTAAAACGTTTGTGAGTTTCCATGAGGTCTTGGGTTCAATCTTTGATGGATACATGCTATATTGTATCTTGTACAAATGCAATTTACATACATATACATCATAGTGAATACACAAGCATGTACATCATGCTTAAATGGTGTCAAAATAAAAATTATCAACAAAATTGAAAAATAAAGACTTGAAATTTTTTCATGGCATGTAAATTTGTCATAACATGTTGTGATGGAAATGTAATCCACGATTCCACGATCTAGGAAAAAAAAAAGTGATGATGTGGTATGTTATTCCATGTCATATTAATTTGGAACCTTGTATATCCATGTCATAATTTTTTAATCAAAAACTACCTAGTGCAACATGCAACTATCCAAAATGACTAAAAAACATTTCACTAAAAATGTTCCAATCAACTAGTCCTTTTTTACCAAAACCATACAAGTTGCATATTAGTCAATTTTATCCTATTTGACTGAAAACCTAGTGAATTTGGGTAATGAAAAAAAAACAAAATTTCTTCTTGTGCTAAGAAATAAGCACCTACTTTGGCTAAGTGGCTAAACCTACCAAGGTACCTATTAAGTAATAGGTATCTAATAGGTATTTGAGAAATACCTACTAATATTAATATTAAGTACCTACTATTGTTTATCTTAGATACATATTAATTAGGTTAGTACTTATTAATATGTATTTAACCCATTAAGTACCTATTTAATTACTAAATAGCTAGCTATTAGTAGTTACCTAGGTAAATATGTACCTTGGTACCTACCTTTGCTACTAGGTAATAAGTACATACCTACGTAGGGTACATATTATTTACTTACCCACCTTGGTACATATACCTACTTTAGCTTGGTGGTTATATGAACTAAGGTACCTATTAGGTTATTAAGTACCTTATATGTTACTAGGTAGGTACCTTAGTTAGGTAATTAGGGTACTTAAGTAAGTTACAAAATAATTGTTTATGATAATATGGTGACAATTTTTATTGTGTGAAAAAATGTGGTGCAATGGTTAAGGATTTCATTCTTCAATGTAGAAGTGAGGGGTTCAAGTCCTCACAATTACAACCTAGTCTTATAAGGCTAACTAACTTAATTAAGTTAAGTTGCTAGCATAGCTAAGTACCTAGCTTAGCCTAGGTTGTTTGCTAAATAGGTTAGCCTACATTCATAGGTTGGTGAAGACCTACATTTTTTAGCATGTATATAGGCTAGCTTTTTAGCCTAATAAACCTTAGGCTTCCCTAGCCTAATAGCCATGTTTTCATGGCTATAGTTGCAATGCCATAGTCATAAAAGATATGTCCTTCATGACTATAATCATAAAAGACATTTAAAAATACCTTGTGTCCTAATTGACTACATAATCATGTAGTCATGGATGTTCTAAACAACTAGCGACCCATTCATAGATGGAATCATGAAAAACACATTTTGGCCTTGTGTTTGCAGTTACCAACTACTCAATTTCCCACAATCATGAAATGGCATGCCATGTGGCAATAAGATGTTGTGATTATAGTCAACGTCATGATTCATGATTTAATTTTTATAATATATCATTCATTAATTAGTTGAAAGTACCAATGACCTTTGCAACAACTAATAACAATTTAATTTTCCATCATGATGACATGGCATGTGGCAAAATAATGTTGCAACTTTAGTTAACATCATTATTCATTAATGCAATAAAACACAATACATGCAATTATTAAAAGAATGTTTAACTATAGGTCCCTAATTATCAAATGATAGAATGACACATGACATCATAAGAAAAGTTACAAAACCCAAAAATGTGTTATTGTGCCCCATATAATCAAGACAAATGACAACAACAATCAATCCCCAACCCTTTGTATGTAGGTGCTTATATCATTTAGGTAGCCTAAGCTAAGTTGAGTAGATCATTTAAGTAAGTTAGGAAAAATGTTTATTAAATTGTGATTACATTTTATGTTACATAAGAAGATTGATACAATAGCAAAAACTTTGCCCCTCAATGTGAAGGTGAAAGGTTCAAATCTTTATTCTTACAATTTATTTGCCCTAGTTTAGACTAGGTAATTTATAATTACATGGTTAATTTTGGTCAAAATGTGTAAGCTATGCCACCTAGGCTGCTAGTTTAGATCACCTAGTCTAGGTAGGTTAGGTAGGCTAGGCCACCTAGTGTAGGTTACATTACTTTCAATGTGGGTCTTCAATATATTTGATAAAAAAAATGGTGTTCAATAAAATTTTTAAAAAAAAAAGGTAATTATAAAAAATTAGAATACTTATTATGTGATAAAGCTCTTGACATCATTTTATTGCAACAAAATGTTCAATTCAATGCATATGGCAAATATATATATCATTTTAAATACTTGGTTATTGGTTAATTTTGTAAAACCAACAAACTTAAGGTTATGGTTTGAAGGGGGAAAATGCAAGAAAAAGGTTAAATAAAAATTGGTGTGATCAACATTTCAAATGTGCCACTACACATAAAATGACATATCAACAAAAGGTTTTTTAAAATGTTTAAATGATGGGCCTAATGACCATAAAAGAATGTGAGGTCCACTTTCATGGATAAATGCACTAATAATAGTTGCATGTTAAATTATTTTAAAATATGTGTAACCAAAATTTAAGTTTCAATTGATGTGGACATAAGATTAAGTTATTATAATTTTGAACTTTGAATAATAACATTTTGAAACATAGGTCTAGTTATTTTATTTTGTAACTTCCAACTTAGTGGATTAAAATATAATAATATTTGTAATTCATTTTATTACAATGAAATGTTATTGTAATATTTGATTACTAACAATTTACTGTTTGCAAACACTTAAAAATTAGCCCCATGAGTTGAAAACATGTGGTTTCCACAAGTGTTATAAGTTTGGTTTAAATTGTTTTTTATTGGCATGGTGGCACATTTGAACATAAGGAAGAACAAGAGGTAAACTAACCACCATTTATAACTTGATATAGCTCATCATAAAAGAAAAATTACCCCTAATTGTATGGGGTGAATAATATAATATAATATAATATATTTTCAAAAGATAAATTCATTGAAAATAGCTCATTTTTTGTGTTTTAACATTCTATTCTATTTTTTGGGGTCATTTATTCAATTATAACATTATATATATGTAAAAAAAATTGAAGATAAATTTTTTGATAAGTAGTTCATAGACAAGGAATAGGTTTGTAAGCATTTTTAATACAAAATGTGGGAAATGCTTTGGGGGCGGGGGGAGGGAGGGGTTAAGGTCAATAATGCATACCCTTAAGGTTTGAAAGGTAGTTGCAAGCTATAGTGTGTTTAAATTTTCATCATAATATATATATTTTTTAAAATTCATGATTAAAAAAATTCCCAATATTGTTTGCTTCATAAGATCATAAATTGATATTAATTTTTGTGAAGAATATTGTTAGATTGCTAAATTCAAATTGAATCACAATTATATTGGCCATGTGATGAACTTTTAAAATTTTGGACAATTTTTTCATAGTACATATTTTACATGTAAATGGACTTTGAATTTGCATTTTTTTTATTAATACTCCAAAAAGACTCATTTAAAACTTATTTGAGGGCTTATTAAATAAAATTGTATTTAAAATGCCATTGGCACAACTATTAATACTCAAATGGACTTTTGAATGGCCTTAGAATGACTCAATTTTCAAAAGTCCATTAGGAGAAAGTTTTGAAAATATTTTTTGTGTTTTTTTCATTTTAGGATGCTCCTTTTAATATATAATTTTTGAATGAATTTTTTTCTTAAAATAAATAATATTAGGTGTAATGGAAAGAGGATGGTGTCCATATGACACATGTTTCTATTGTTAAAGTTATCCAAAAATCAATCACCATAGCTTGCAACTACCCTCAAGTGATATTAGTGTACTTTTCAATATTACAACAATGAAAATTTGAAGAACCTATGGAACATTCCTTAAATGTTTGCAATGAAAATAGGAAAATAAGAACTTCAAGTTGGTTAAAACAAATTGATGTGTTTCATAAAAACAACTTTATTGCATTTCAATTACACAAAGCAAGCAAAGAATGCATGCAATGCATGCAATTAAAGTCAAAAGTGGGTTCAAAAATTCATAAGGACCCACAATAGCCCCAAACTCTTTAACCCTTAAATGCTTATATAAAGGCCATATCTAGCTTTCCCTAGAAAATTAAATTTGGGTATGATGGCACCTATTGAAGTGTTTGTTTTAATTTTCTATTATTATTAGATGGATAAGAAAAATAAAATTCTAATGGTGTGTTAATTAAACACATCCATGTAGATTTAAGGGGGATTTTGTTAAATAAATCCCATCAAACCATTATCCCACATGTAAAGAGGGATACCCAAGAACAAACCCTACATGTTTAACCTTCCTAACCTAGTGTCCCCCTAGTTTAGTGTAAAAGATGGTGTTTAGTCAATCCCATTTGTTGGATAGTGTAACATGGGTTCGGTGTTGTTAATTGGGCTAGCCATATCTAAATAAAATTTAAACATGGGATAAGAAAGATATAATCTTTTGTTATGAGACTTGATTGCATGGGTCGTGCCTATTTTTTTTTCTTGGCATCTCAAAGTTTTGCCATAACTTCAAGCAAGAATTGCCCCCTTTTAGATTGATGCATGTTAGATGCCTGATTTTATCCATATGTTTATCAAACATTTTGAAAATTCTTACAACTTGTTTATGATATTATGCTCTTTCAATCCAATGGTGCATTTCCCCTATTTCATAATATGTGCATATATTCATGAAGAAATACATTTGAGGCTCTTTTGGTAGTGAAAATTACCTCCCAAGGACTTAGGCTTTTAGGGGTTAAAAGGATTGAATTACTCCCCTTATAATTTTTTGTATAGGTCATAGGTTATATGGTGATAACATTTCACTGCCAAATTTTGTTTTGCAATTTGAAATTTTAGATATCCTAATTTGATTTAGAAGTTCAATTGGAAAGAGCAAATCATGTCCAATTGAAAGCTTGTCAAAACATTGAAAAGTTTTCATTGAGAGCTACAACCAAAAAATAATCCTCATTAATTGTTATTTACATCTCCTTTTAAATTTAAAGGGTCCAAAGTCTTAGGGCACCAAAGTTTATGAAATTTCAAAAGTGTGACTTTAGAATTATGGAATTTTTATCTTTTCAACATAGTGCCCACTAGGAGTTACATAGTTTTTAATAAATGGTGAAGTATTTGTTAGTTTGTGACCCAAATTTGGTTCCAATGCACTCAACATATTCTTTATTTATGTTATACAATTCAAAAGTTATCCATGAAGTGTGTCAATTCATTATAGTCTTTTCAAAGCTTTTGCTACCATAACAAGGTTGTAATAAGGAAGGGAATGTGACTAAGGTTTTTTTTTCTTTTTTTGTGTGATTGGATTTGGTTCACCATTCACGGGTGACCAAATTTGGAATATTCTAATTGATTTCTTTTCAATAAAATTATTTCATGAAATCAAAATTGATTTTGGCTATTGGAGTGCAACCAAATTTTATTTTTAGCCATCAATGGGTGATTGGATTTAATATATATGTTGATTTTTATTTATTTTTGAATGACCAAATTTATTTTTATTTTTGACATAATTGAGAAAGTTTTATTTCAACTATCCATGGGCAATTCGGTCTGGTTAATGGTGTTCTTTAAAAAGTAATAAATATAAATTAATCAATCAATATTTTGTGGGTGACCAGATTTGGTCTTGCTTGGGATCCATTGGTGATGGATGGGCAATTCAATTTGATTTATGCCATTGGTTTTTTTTGTGTGACCAAATTTGATTTTGGCCATCTAAAATGCATTAGACCACACTTCATTCATTTTGGTTGGAATCCAAGTCATTCATGTCAAAGATGAAAATGACCACCTTATTTGAAAGCCCAATTCAATTAATGATATGTCAACAAATTTTTATGATGTGGATGATGGGTAATTATGCATTGGACATATGATTTGGAGTTATAGTTGAGCTTTTAACTATAGCCCAATTTTTTGAAAAATGTATGATAATATTCAAAATGGTCTATTAGAATGTTATGTCAATTTCAATGGTAATATGATATAGTTAAACTATCAATTGTCTTGGACATACCAACTTGTTGATGTGGAAGTTTTGGATTTTTTTCAAAATAATAGTTGGAATGTAAATGACATGCATTTGCAAGTTCATTTTGAAAAAAAATGGTAGTTTCATCCTAGTAAGCTCCTCATGACTCATTTGAAAAGATGAATTTGGCAAAGATGTCATCCCATGAATCAATTCAATTTGATGGACCACTTTTCACCTTGGCAATTTGTTCATATAAGTTCTTTGGGAATTGCATTTGTGAATGAATTCATTATTCATTTCATGCATTTAGGATGGTTCATGATATTGGTAGCCTCCTTAGGCTTCACTCCACCCATTAGGATCATCATGGATAACATTTGATGCCTTTACATTCATTTTTTTTTCCAAGTTGTCCACTTTTATTAGATGGATTACCATTCTACCCACACTAGGCATTTCATGTGTATTCATACAAACTATTATCTTGCTACCTATGTTGGTTAAACAATTATTAATTATTGGAATTCCTAGAAATTTTGTAAAATACCTACCATGCCAAAAATTTAAAAGAAATTATCAAGTTCACTAGCTTCATTATTTAGTATAATGCTTAATTTTTAAATATTATATTATATTGTAAAAAATAATAATTATTAAGCACCTTGTTGCCAAACTAGCCTATGTACTATAATATGTTATTAGACAAAATCTTGACTAGCTTATTGTGTCATTATATCAGTGCATTATTCCAATTTGTGATATCCATTCCCAACACTAATTGTAGTCCATAGGTAATTAAGATATGATGAGGTCCATTGTGCCTTTCCAACTCTCAAATTGAAGGGGCACATTTTTGGCCTGGACTATGAAATTTTGCTCCAGAATTCAAATTATGTGAAGACATTATTGAATTTGGGAATTTGTCTTGGTCTTTTTAATCATAGTGGGACTTTTTTCAAGCAAATTTTTGTTGAACATACCAATCATCATGAAACATGTCCACCATTGGCCAAATGGCATTTCTTTAAGGTTCATGTCACTCCCATAATGCTTTTGAATTACATAATAAGGGTTTACACCAATGAGATTTTATATCATATATTGTATGAGTGTGATTGTGCATTTATTGATTGTCTTTGCATAGTTTATTAAGATTATCATATTGATGAAAAAAAAATTGAATTTTAGAATGATCAATGGATGTAAAGGTGAGTGGGCTATGGTTATTTACTAATCAAATGAATGGTGCCAATTGTTAAATCAATTGATTTCTTTTGAATTTGGACAAATGGAGGGGAAAGGTTTATAGGACTAACCTTCACTTGATAATTTACCTTGTTAAATCATTTGCACCCAATTGTCTTTCTTTTGGGTTCATAGGTTACAACAAAGGTTTCTTTGTAAACTTCATTTGAATTCAAATTGCTTTTGCTTTTGCTTTTTCTTGATTTTCTACTCTTGTTGATTCAAAGATCATCAAATTTTTAACAAGTGAAGTTTTATCATGTTGTGTGTAATGGCCATATTATTCATCGACAAGTTGTAGTTGTTTGATTACTTGTTTTCATTTACAAATATTTGTTTTCATTAATTTAATATATGGCAAAGAATTGTGGATTTTTTTAAAAGTGTTTTCTTTTTTTAAAATTAATAATAATTATTGTAACTAGATTTCACATAAAATCCAATAATCACATTAATTGTTGTGGAATTGTTTTCAAACGTGAGATCAAAGTATCTGCCTGTTAAAGATGATGGATTTCAATTTGACCATGTTTCCAACTAATGATGGTATGGTAAATATGAAGGGCTAGAATTAGATGGTATCAATGAGGAAGGTCCCAATCTCCTTCATACCAATTTGTAATTCAACAAGATGCCAATTAATGCCAATATTATTCAAGGTGTTAAGCAATGTTTCGTCACTACAAGAATGTGAAAAAATTGCAATATGATTTTTGAAAATTGTATCCAACAATTAATTGAATTTTTTTCATTTTTATATATGCATCATGTTGCTATAGGGATGGTTATTTAGGAACCCCATATTGCTCCAACCATCCATGATAGAAGGTACAACCTTGACAATTTTAGGAATGATAATTCCTCCTTTTTTCATAAAAAAGAGACCTATATTGTGCATGGGGTGTACCTATGCATTGGTTGTCAACTACACATCATTTGCAAGCTCCTACAAATAGTAGGGCATGTCTAACAAATATACATTAAGCTAAACTCATCATGCAATTTATTGTATGCATTAAGTTGTAACTTTTTTCCTAATTTGATTCTTTAGGCTTATTCACAATTGGGGTTCCAAAAAAAGATTAAGGATTTTAGGATTATTTTAGGGTTACTATTTACAAATCATTCACATGGAACAAATTTGAATTAGGAAAATTCAATAATTCAAGATAAGAAAATTCATATGGTGGTGGTGATTTTTCCATGCATACATATTTGTGCATCAATATTTTGTTTACAAGTAAAAACACAACAAACACCAAAATGAGCTTTTATGGACAACCAAATATGTTTTTTGGCGTAATTATTTCCTACACAATGTGTGACTAGCACATGAAGCTAGAAATTTTTATTTTAATGAATATAAAAAACTAGCCAAATGGTAAAAGAAAAGTCCTTTTCATTGTAGCCTTTTGGTCCGAATTTTCAAACCTTTGAAATTTTGGTAGCAATTTTTTCCCATCAAATTTTCCGAATGAGCTTGTACTTGCATAGAAGAAAACATGTTTTTTTTGTAAGAAAATTCAAATTGATTGCATGGTTTTATACATTATTTTTTATTAATTTAATAAAAAATGTGGTTAAAAAAACTAATATATTTAGGTTAAAGAATTAAAAAAATTATTCAATTTATTTTAAAATATTTTTATTAATTTAACAAGATATGATTTTATTTATTTGCATAAAAAAATCCATTACAAGTTTAATAATTTAAATATGACAAAAATCCATGTTTGGTTGCAATCATAATACAATGAGCCAAAATGGGTGTCAAACTATAAAGAAAAACAATCAAAATTGGATAAATATTTATGTTTTGCAATTTAAAACCATGGAAATCATGGCAAATTATTATTATTTGATTCATGTGAATGTTAAAGAATTCAAACCAAAAATCCATTTAATGAAATTAAAAATTTAAATTTTGATTTAAAACTTTTAAAAGTGCACACAACACATCATGCATGACTTAATTTTGCAAAGGACTATTGAAAGAACTCATATAATAAAACACATTTGATGGGAAAAAAATTAAAATGATAAAGACCTATTAACCACATTAAAAAAAATACTCATACCTTAAAGTATGTGGAATTTTAAGAATTTAAAAATTCAAAAAACTCTCCAAAATTGATCTAGAATTTTAAATTTATGGGTTTAAATGTACATGATGTGTTAAGAATTTTTTTAGTTTATTATACAAGAAAACATATAAATGTAAAAAAAAAAAAAATTGGTTATGATTTGAAATTATTATCATTTTAAAAAAGGAAACATTAAATTTACAAGGAATTAGGACACTTTCAAAAATTCATATTTATTAAAAAACGACAAAGAAAAAAAATTTCATTTACTTAGATAACTATAAACATTTATTATAACAAGTTGCAAAAAAATTGTTCCAAAATTCATTCATATGAAAAAATGTTTTTGGGGAAGAAGGACATGTAGTCTATTTTTTCAATAAACATGTTGGTTTATTATATCCCGTTCGCACCCATTTGGACTTTGGAATTAAAAAATAAATACCTTCCTTTTTAGACCCCAATTGTGAATAAATCCCACTTTCTTCCTCAAAATATCCTAAATTTTAACATTGTAGAATATTGTGATTTAGGTTGAATTGCAATTTCACAACATGGGTTCATCAATAAGAAGATGTTATGGTACAAGCAAGGTCGTTATTATAGGTGTTTTGATGGATGTCCAAAGAAGAATATGGAGTTGTCAAGTCATCCCAATCTGGACATCTTGGTAAAAAAATGTTCAAAGTGGCATGCTATGGGTAAAAGACATTCTGCTTTAGTTTGTAAAACATCAAGAAGTGTTGAGCAACACTCTAAGAGCATTAACCACCATGTTGGGAGCATTAGATAGATGATTAAGACTTGTGGGGATTTACAAAATGCTAATGGGCCTTTTAACATTTTTAGCTTGTTGGATAAAATGTTAAGAACATCACCAAATTTTGAGAGTGACAAAGGTTTAAAAAATGAGAAAAAAAAAACCATTAACATGTGAAGGATAATGTTGAAAATGATGCTAAACAACACCTCAACACACCAAGGACAATGTCAACAACATTGGCCAAGGTAAATTTGAAGTAGAAAGGTGAAAAAGGTAAGTTTTTTTAATGTGATTGTGAATGTCCTTTGGATGTCCTTAGGGTGCAAGATGTCCTTCTTGGCAACCATGCATACAAGTTATGGTTCTTTGGGGTTCTTTGATTTACCCACTACCACCAAAGTCCAATCTCCTCCCTCAACATACTCAAATGTGAATATAATCTTTGATTAACAATCTTATATAAGCTTTGATATGATGAAAGTGATGCACCCAAGGATTGTCAAATGTAAAACATAGTCCCTAATCTTCGGTTTGTGAGCATAAATAAAAACCAAGAAGGTAGTTGCAAGTTAAGGTGTTTCACTTTTTGTGACACATTGGATTTTTTCCAAACTGTACTTTATTCAATTGCCACAAACATATGGTAAAATCATAAATAATTTTTTTTTTAATGGATTAAGATTGCAACCATGAATAAAAATATATACATAATGATGAAATTCAATATATATATATATATAGACATCAAATATATAATAATGAATTTTTGGTGGAATCATAGATTATGGTTTCAAATTTGCATGAATATTCAAATGCACTTTTCAATATCATTCCATTTCAAAATGTCTTACAAGGATTCAATATGTGATGCATGTTAGAAAAAAAAGATGAATTATTTGTTAAAATTACAAAGATTTGAACCAATGAACAATTGTGTACTTTTGAATAACCAAATTTGAACCTTATTTTAATAATTTTTTATTGGATTGATGTTTTGTAAAATGTCATACATTTATATGCTATTAATATGCATAAAATCAATATTATGCCAAATTTGTGGCTAGATTTACATTGTCAATTTGAATAAAAAGACACATGTTGTAATTAGAGCCAATTTTGGTTCATGGTTTCACATGAATTCACAAGGTTTGTTTTGGTTGAACTTGGGAAAAGGCACCCTCTTACTCCTTATATTATATTTTATAATTCTTCATGGCCAAAATAAAATATTTTTTTATTATCACATTTATTTAATGCATCTTTAAATTTTTCCCAAGGCTTAAGGAATGAACCTATAAATGGCAATAGTGAAAAAAATAGAGAGAATAATAATTCAAAACATATTATTTAATTTCTTGCACTAGGGAAAAAGAAGGTGTGAAGGAGATTTCATATAAGGACTAAGACAATGTGAAAAGTTCCCAAACATCTCATGGACAAATCATTTATTTAAGCCAAACCATTTGGGTAGTTAGGGAAACAGATCCAACTTTGGGTCATAGATTTGCTTTGGATTATTCATTACACTCATGTGACCCAAATTTCTGAGGAAACCACCACCTTCCGCTTATAATATATTCTTGATCTTTCCATGGGCATTATATTGAAACAATTTTTTTGTTTTGGAATTTTGAAATGGGATTATTGAAATTTCAATTTATGAGTTTTGCAAATTTATAAGTTCATAACTTCTTCATATGAATTTTAATTGAGCAACTTATGATTACAAAGTTGTAGCTCTTGATGATACCTTTCCATGGCCATGTTGCAAGCTTCCATCAAAGGTTGTTTCATCCATGTTTCTTGTGTTTTAATGGTTGAGAGTCAAATTGTCAATTTGATTTTTTCCTTTATTTTTGTTACAATACCTAGTTCTTAGTTTCAAATGGAGAGTGTGAGTTCATTTTTGATGTTTATGTTTTAAAAATTTCCAATGGAATAAAAGAATTCCAATTTGCACAAGGTTTACACCTTATATTTTAATCCCAAAAAATTCCAAACATTTTGAGACTTTCAACTTCCAAAGTGGGATTTCATATTGGGAATCTTGAAAATGTTTTCTTTTCACTTCCCTATTGGGTTTAGGACTATTTCTTGCTTTAACTTGTTCTTTGTTTATTTATTTATACTTTGGCCTAACCTTGGTTATAAACCCAAGGGTAAGGTCATGAAACTAAATGGCCATAATTTTTGGACATTAAATTTGTTTTAATTATGTAAAGGAACCAAATTTTTAAAAAATTAATGATTTAAAAATAATTTGAAAAAAAAGATTTGGTCTTCAATACCTTGCTCCAAAGGTCTTCAAATTACATTAAAATCTTGATTTTCAAGTGATGGACCTTTAAGTTTATTAAATGGTATTAGGGGTAAAAAACTTCATCAAAATTTGATTTTATAACAAAATGTAAACCGAAGGTGCAGTTTTAAACTCTCAAAAAAACATAAGGTATGGGAGTTCCATGATGGGACTAGGATAAATTCTTCAAATTGAATTCACAAACATGTTAAATTCCACAAATGAAAAAAGGTTGAATAATGTAGTTTGAAGTCAAAATGGTGCATGAATGAACCAAGGGCAACTCACATAACTTGATTCACCATGCTTAGACTTTGTTATACAATATTTTATAGATGGTGATGGGGATTACATTGAAGTGGCACACCTTCTTGGCATTCCCAAATTTTCCAAATTATGAATTTCATTATTTTGTGAGTGAATAAGTTTTTCAATGGATTTCAATTTATGAGCTTTTAGAGTGAACTTGTATATTTTGAAAAGAAATTTCCAATGTTGTATTTCACTATTAACGGTGATTTGACCTTTTTGTTGAACGTTTTAATGGTGAAGATCAGTTGAATTGTCAATTATATTCCTAACTATTCAATAGACCATAACGTGTGTTTTAAAATTTCAAATTGGGAATGTGACCCCACTTCAAATATTTAATTTTCAAAACATTTCCAATGAGAAAAAAAAAGCCCTATTTGGATAAGGTTTCATCTTTCAAGTTATTTTCCAAAGTTGCAAAACACCCCAAAATTCCAAATTCCCAAAAGTGGAAATGTAGTTTGGTGCCTTGGCATTGCTTGCATTCTCACACCAACTTTTCTCACAATGGCAATGTGTTTAGAGGTTTTTCTTTCCTTAGTTGCTTACCAACTTGTTTCTCCTTTCTTTTTGTTTGAACCTTGGTTGCAAGCTTAAAGATAGGGTTGTGACACTATGCATGACTCTCAAATCGGGTATCTCCCAAAGAGTCATAGGAGTTCTTCCCTTGCATTTTCATACATTGTCATATTCGTTTTGAAAATGTGTTGGAACCATGCCATGCTTGGGTTTCATTCTTGACTTGTTTATTTTGTTTTATCCTAACAATTTTCATGAACTTGTGACCCAAGGTTAGGGTCATCACACAATAAGAAAATGATTGATCTTCAAAGAAGTAAAAATGATGTTCATTTCGGCTTGTTGTGATTGTTTCACAAGCTTAAGCTTTTGATGTAACCTTACGCTTTTAGATGTGTAGTTGTAAAGCTTATGAAAATTTCATAAAAATCCCCCATTTATTCAAAGATCTCATTCATTTCAGTATAGGTTGATGATTAAATTCAATAATTGCATGCAAATGTGCCACCATGGACACAACACTTCAACATTTCAACATTCAATAACAAACCTTCCTTTTAGTATCAAAAAATGCCATAACTAGAAAAGTCTTGCCCCCAATAGCATTTGTTATAAATAATTTATCAAAAGAAATTTCTTAAAAAAATTAAAACATATATTTAAAAGCTTCTAAAAAAACCTAGTTGGTATAAGTTTATAAAATGTTTAATTGATGGAAGTTTTTATAAGCTTAATTAATGAATTAAAAAATAATTTAATGGATGAATTTTTTTAGAAGGTTGATGAATTTTTAAAAAATTACATGAGATAATATAAATATATGTCTTGATGACACCACCTCTCAATCCCATTGACACAAGTTTATATTTTATGTAATTCATATCCATTTTTAAATTTCTCATGTGCATTTAATCAAACAATGTTTTTAATTTGACAAACATTTTTAATCCATTAGGACCTTTTATATCCACAAAACTTCTTAGTGTTTTTTCTCTTAATCAATGGTAATATTTTTTTTACATAAGTACTCAATCTTTACGCCGTGTAAAGCCCTTTGAGTAGGACCATGTAGAAATACTAGACATGCCTTCAATTTTTACCTCAAGGCATGGGTCACTCATTTTCATGCAACCATGTTCCTTGAGCTTTACCCTACACTTGTCAACCATAGGGTACCCTTTTATCTTGAAGTCCAAAGATTCTCGCCCAACCATACCCTTAAACCCTAAACCATCACCTTTCTCCATGTAGGAGCTTGAGGGCTTGGTTCTCTAGGTCAAGAACTAGGGTTTTCAACCAATCACACAAAAGGCATGAAGTCTAGTTCTTGAAGGGTTGTGTGTTCAAATCCCAAACTTGACATACTAACCTAACTCTTGATATCATAATCTCTTACAAACCATGCAACAACCATTGTAATAAAAAAGAATTAAAATAAATTAAATGTACATGTTTACACACATACACACACACACACACATGAATATTGTGTACATATGACATATATAATATTTTGAAAATTTGGTGGTTTTTTTTGGGAGTGAAATTCCTTTCACCTACATAAAAGAAAAATTTGAAATCTAGCTATGAAGTTAGCTCTTTGTTTTGCAACTTCCAATTTATTTATGCTTATAAATATGTCAATTTTGCAATAAATTATTATTACTTATTAAAGTATTATTTCTTCAATTTCATGAGATGAATTTTCATATTACTATAGCACATATCTACTGAATAATTAATTAATTAATTAATTTTGAAGATTTCATTTTGAAAAATAAAACATCCCTAAATATTTGGAAAGATTCTTCATTTTCCTTAATAATTTATTTTTTTTGAGAAAATTAAAAATTAAAAATTTCAGCATTTCTAAAAATAATATCAAAGCCACTTTGTTTAATCCAAGGAATTACAAGTCCCACAATGAAACACTTTGATGGCCCTCCCACCACAACAAAAAAAAAAAGAAAAAAAAAAAAGGAAAAAAGAAAAGAAAAACCTACCTAGCAAATGATTCCAAAAAGAGCCACTAAATATGTTTTCCCAACGGTTCGCGTTATTACACAATGGATTTTAGTTCTTCTCGTTGGTTTTTTTAAAAATTTCGTACCGCTGGTCACAACACCATTCCAGACTGACCGGAAGATGTGGTCCAGTTGTCCCCGTTGGGGAGCGAATGGACGGTCCGATGGACAGGAGAACCTCACGAGGCTGCTTCTTCTCGTACTTAATATCCGACGTTAGAATGAGAATTTCAAGTCAACGGTTATAGTCTCGGACCGATGGATGATAAGTGGAAATAGCCTGGATAGAGATAGAATCCAATGGTTTTTATCTCAAACTGATGGACGGCGCCTTCGTCTCTCTCGTTCCCCCCCCCTCCCCCCCCTTCTCTGTGCGGAGCATCGCTTTTCTGTATGCGCGCGCGTGTGGTTTCTTTCCTCCGGGAGTGTTGTGCGAGTGTTTTCTGTTCCCTGTTTTCGCGTTTCCGTATCGTTTTTTCAACTCCTGGGCTGCGTACCCTGTAAGAGAATCTCCGATCGGGCTTAATTTGAGCGTTTTTGGACGAACAACGGTGTCCTGTAGCATCAGTTTCGGCGACCTTGGAGATCGGGGTGGCATACAGGGAGGAGAAGGACTGCAAGTATATCATCTGGATTTATCCCGTTTTGTTTTCTTTCTCCATATTTCTCTAGTCTCTGGATGTGTGTGTGTGTGTGTGTGTGGCTTTTTTTTGGTGTGTGGAGCTGGAGGAAGTAATTCTACGTTTTCGCTGGTTCTTTTGCATCTTCTCAATTTGGTTTTGTGAATTGAGCAGTTCTTTTTATTTGCAAGGCTTTTTGTTGGATCGACAGATTATTAGCCCTTTAGGCGATATTTGTTTCTTGGAAGGCAGGAATAGAGTCGAGCACCGTTGGAGTGCCCCTGACTTTCAAGGAGTTGTTGCCAGGAGTTTCGAGGAGCGGGATTGTTCGGAGATTCGTCTCGTGCTCGGTGATCC